>Ga0310786_10000690_pt1 | contig 53982 bp, 53 predicted proteins | sample AusTroGonzalo_MG_FD_203881 | JGI IMG/M metagenome (GOLD analysis project Ga0310786, IMG submission 203881) | Bovine rumen microbial communities from tropical cattle in Woodstock, Queensland, Australia - Gonzalo_03 (v2) (version 2) | ecosystem: Host-associated > Mammals > Digestive system >...
GGGTGGTGGGGGCTAGTCCCCCCCCCCTACCCCCCACTCTTTTTTTGAAACATTCAGGGGGGTAAAAAACAGGAACGGCCTGCGCCTGACCGTTTTCACGCGGCCTGCAGGCCGGTCAGGCCTGCCTTAAGAGAAGAGGTATCTAATAAGTATATAATAAGAGAGAGAAGGAAGGGGGGTAGGAGGGGGGTAGTAGGTAGGTAGTAGGGGGGGTAGTACCCCCCTACTACCCCTCTTTTTTGAAACATTCAGGGGTGAAAAACGGAAATGGCCTGCGCCTGACCGTTTTTGTTCCGCCCGCGCCCACGCTGCCGGAAAAACTTTTTTCAAGGCATACCCATACCGTAAATATAATCCAATATGCGGATTATATTTACGGTATTATTTTTGCCTTTCGTTTGCATTTTCTTCCTTTCCCCTTATAATGTTTTTGTGGTTAGCAAAAGGAGGGGAAGATATGCCGACTGAACATCAGCATCAGGTGGCATTGATACGCTGGTGGAGCCTTGAATGCCAAAAATATGGCGTGCCTGAAAGCCTTTTGTTCGCAATACCTAACGGCGGCGCGCGGGATTGCATAACCGGCGCAAGATTGAAGGCGGAAGGCGTAAGGAAAGGCATTCCTGATTTATGCCTTGCCGTGCCGAATAATGATTTTCATGGTCTGTACATTGAAATGAAGACGGAAAAAGGGCGTGCATCGAAAGAACAAAAGGAATTGATTTCAATATTATCTTCAATGGGGTACAGGGCCGTCATTTGTTTTTCATGGGTCGAAGCCAGGCAGGAGATAACGGAATACCTGTCTGCAAGGGGGTAAGTTCCATGAGAGATCACGGGGAAGGGATTTGCAGCCATTGCGGGAAGAAATTCGTGAAGAACGCCGCGAGCCAGAAATACTGTTGCCGGCTGTGTCGCAGCCGGGGTGGCCATGCGGAAGAGGATGCGCGGCTTGAGGCAGGCATGGCCATGTCAAGCCGGAAATGCGTGCAGTGTGGGAAGGAATTTTTGGGGCGGGGCGATGACGCTTTCTGCTCGCCCGCATGCCGGCGCGAATTCCGCATGGAAGCGGCGGCGGGCGATGCTTCGGGGCGCGTCTGCCATGATTGCGGGCGGCCCACGCCGGATTACCGGTGCTCGAGGTGCCGGGCGGTATGGAAGCAGATCCACGGGGTTTCGAGTTTTACCGGCGATCTTGACGCTCTTTTTGCGTGATGTATCCGACGGTCAGAGAGGTGCAAGATGATCGATATCAAATATATTGGAAAGTTTCTAAACAGGGACGGCGTTGAAGGCCCGCGCCAAACCGTTGGCTATATCCCGTGCAGGCCGGGGAATTTTTACGGCCGGCCGAATCAGGACCCTGCTAGGTACAGCGTGATTGGCGTTTCGGGGGTGACAGTGGCCACCGGCGTCGATCTTGGCCAGACGGATGACGAGGAACTCAGGGGCTATGGGGTTGGCGAAGATCTGATTCGGAAGCTCAAGCCGTATCTGTGCCGCAGCAGCTACCACGCAATCCGCGTGCTTGCGAATGCGCCGCTGTCAATCACCGAGGCCGAGGCCGAGGAGCTTGATGACTGCGTGCATCGCGGGGAATTGGAGCGCTATATCCGGCCTTGCTATGAGAAGGCTTCAGGCATCTCGTTCGAGGATATACCGCTTCAGGCTCAGGCAGTCGTTTTCTCGATCTGCTACCAGCTTGGGTGCTCAGGTGTGAAGCGTCGGGCGCCTAAGACATGGGCTTTCCTGACAGCGCGGAATTGGCTGAGCGCTTCCGAGGAGCTGATCCACGGTTTCAAAGGCCGGAATCAGTATGAAGGACGCAGGCGCATCGAAGGCCAGCTTTTGGCGGAGGTGCTATGACAAAAAGCCTGATCGTGCTGGCAGCCCTGGCCGGGGCCGCCGTGGTGGGATACGTGGAAGAATCGCGGATATCGACGCTGAAGGCGGAAATTGAAATTTCCGAGACTGACAGGGTTGCGGCGGAAGCCAGGGCGGCTGCCCTGGCCGAGGCCATGCAGGAGAGGGGAAAGATCGATGCGCAGGCGTTCACTGAAAGGCAAGGTATGGAAAAGGTGCTCACTGAGCACTGCGAGTGGTCTGCTATCCCTGTGCCTGCTGATGTGTGCAGGCGGTTGCGCGGCGAGGCATACAGGCGCTGAGATGCCGCCGGGAGAGCTTCTGAAGGATCTGCGCCTTCCTGATCGCTCAGGTATCTCCACAGTAGGTGATATGGCACGTGTGCTTCAAGAAGATGAGTGGGAAATCAGGCGCAAGAACTCCGACCTTGCAGCTTTGAGGTCTTTCTACGCGAGGGTGAAGAAATGAGCACAAGCGTGGGGAAAGTGACCAAGGTGCGCGTATGAGCGCGAGTGTGACAGAGATGGTTGATCCTGCATCTACATCGCACCTCGGTGCAGCATGGTACTACCTGACCGAATTGGTGCAGGGGTGGCAGTTCAAGGGGGCGCTTGCGGCTGTCAGCGCCTTCTTCGGGACTGAACCCGTGCTCTTTGGGTGGCTGATTGGCTTGCTTGCGCTTGATCTGGCCTTTGGTCTGGCCGAGAGCATCAAGCGCAAGCGGTTTTCGTGCCGGAAGCTTGGCAGGGGCGTGCTGAAAATCCCTTGCTACTGCCTCTATATCATCCTGGTCGGAGCTGTGGACTCGACGGTCTCGACGTCTCTCGGATGGGATACCCCGCTGTTGGAGCTTTTCGTGTCATACCTGGTTGCTACGGATGCGATCAGCTGCATGACGCATATGGTGCGTCTAGGCCTTCCTGTTCCAGAAAGATTGCGCCGCTTGATCGTATATGCGAGGTGCCGGGTGGACCACGAGATTGACGAGATGTGCGAGACGCCCGCGCAGGCGGAACAGCCCGCGCCAAAGCGGCGTGGGCGCAGGAATGCCGCAGATTAACGGAGAGTATAAAAATTATGGCGCTCAAAATGGAGACATGGCCGATTGACAGGCTTATCCCGTATGCGCGGAACCCCCGGAAAAATGACGAGCAGATTGACCGCATGGCCGGGGCTATCACGGAATTCGGCTTCCGGATTCCCATTGTTGCACGGTCGGACGGCTCCGTAGTTGACGGCCATTTGCGCCTGAAGGCCGCAAAAAAGCTCGGCCTGTCAGAAGTCCCGGTGGTGCTGGCAGACGAGCTTTCAGCCGCTCAGGTTAAGGCGTTCAGGATTCTTGCGAATCAGTCAGCAAACTGGGCTGAGTGGAATGACGAGCTTCTTAAAGTTGAGCTTGAAGAAATCCTTGAAATGGGGCTTGACCTGAGCCTGACCGGCCTTGACGCGCCTGAGATTGATCGTCTGTTGGACAGCCCGGATATTAGTGATTCAGGCGATGCGGATGAATGCCCCGCGGTTGAAGAAAATCCGATCACGCGTGCTGGCGATATATGGCTTCTTGGCAGGCACCGGCTGATGTGCGGGGATAGCACGACGGTAACGGATATTGACGCTCTTACTCTGCAGGAAAGGTGTAATTTACTGCTAACTGACCCGCCGTACGGGGTGAATATTGTCAAGGGTGGAACAGTAGGCGCTGCAAGTCCTTTCAAGTTTGGTACGACACACAGAGAATATTCAAAGTCGAAAGCCGGGGTGACTTTGTATCAGCCCATTATAGGGGACGATACAACGGAAACAGCACGAAGCATGTTTGCTATTGCTCAAAAATGTACTGACATTCAAGTAATTTTTGGCGGAAACTATTTTACAGATTTCCTGCCGCCTTCACGGTGTTGGTTTGTTTGGGATAAAGGAATGCCTGATGGGGTTGATTTTGCCCAATGCGAATTGGCTTGGGTAAGTAACGATGACAGCGCGCGTTTGTTCAGGAGACTATGGGCTGGAGTATGCAGAGAGGGTGATAAGGCCGTTGAGGGCCGGAAGCGTGTGCATCCTACTCAAAAACCTGTTTCCTTGTTTGAGGATATTTTGAGTGAGTTTCCTGATGCGAAAACCGTCCTTGACCTCTTCGGCGGCTCCGGCTCCACGCTGATCGCCTGTGAAAAGACCGGCCGTGTATGCCGTATGATGGAACTGTCACCACACTATTGCGATGTGATTGTGAAGCGTTGGCAGAATTTTACCGGTAGAAAGGCCACCCTGGAGCCTGACGGGCGGGATTTTGAAACGGTGGCAAAGGCGCGACGGGGTTGATTATGGCGCTCAAAATGGAGACCTGGAAGATTGACCGGCTTATCCCGTATGCCCGGAATCCTAGAAAGAACGACGAACAAGTTGACCGCATGGCCGGCGCAATCAAGGAATTCGGCTTCCGGATTCCAATCGTCGCCCGGTCGGATGGCTCCGTGGTTGACGGCCATCTGCGCCTGAAGGCCGCCCGGAAGCTTGGCTTGACAGAGGTTCCGGTGGTGCTGGCGGATGAGCTTTCAGCCGCTCAGGTTAAGGCGTTCAGGATTCTTGCGAATCAGTCAGCAAACTGGGCTGAGTGGGATGACGAGCTTCTTAAGGTAGAGCTTGAAGAAATTCTCGAAATGGGGCTTGACCTGAGCCTGACCGGCCTTGACGCGCCCCGTCTTGATGACCTTTTGGGGTCGGAGGCCGAAAAGCCTGACCGTGAAAAGATGAGCCTGTCGGACCAATTCGGCGCGCCACCTTTTTCCGTGCTTTCAGCCCGCGATGGGTGGTGGTGCAACCGGAAAGAACAGTGGCTGTCTTTGGGAATCAAGAGCGAACAGGGGCGGGACGGCGACCAGTTTGGGTATGAGAGCGCACTGCAAATCAAGGATCACGTAAAAAAGTTCAGCGCGGGGGCGTGCGTTTCCGTAAGCGTTTTTGACCCCGTTTTATGTGAACTTGCATATCGCTGGTTTTGCCCGCCCGGCGGCCTGGTGATTGACCCCTTTGCCGGCGGCTCAGTGCGCGGCATCGTGGCCTCGCAGCTGGGCCGTCAATACGTGGGTGTGGATCTGCGTGAAGAACAAGTTCAATCGAACCGCGAGCAGGCGCAAGTGATTTGCGGCGACCCGATGCCGGTTTGGCATACGGGCGACAGCCGCCGCCTGGGCGAAATCCTGAAAGGCGCGCGGGCTGATTTTGTTTTCAGCTGCCCGCCGTACGCAGACCTTGAAAGGTACAGCGATGACCCGGCCGACCTGTCGACCATGACATACTATGAGTTCTTGAAAGCCTACCGGGGCATCGTTTCTCAATGCGTGGAAATCGCGGCCGACGACAGCTTTTTGTGCTTCGTGGTGGGAGAAGTCAGGGACAAGAAAGGGATTTATTACGAGTTTGTCGCTGATACGGTCAAGGCGTTTTCCGATGCCGGCGCGGCTTTTTATAACGATGCCGTCCTTGTCACTCAGGTGTGCTCGCTGGCCGTGCGATGCAAAAAGGCTTTTGAGACATCTCGGAAGCTGGGAAAGACGCATCAGAACGTTTTGATTTTTGTCAAAGGCGACCCGAAAAAGGCTGCTGAAAAGGTCGGGAAAGTCAGCTTTGGAGAGGAGTAGAATTATGGCACGCCCCGGACCAAAACCTAAGCTATATGACGAAAAGGAAGCTAGACAAGTCGAGGCCATGGCCGCGGTAGGCATTACCCAGGAAGATATTGCTCTCGTTTTGGGTATGAATTTCAAAACTTTGACCCGCTTGTACAGCGAGGCATGGAAGCGCGGAAAAGTCAAGGCAAATGCGAAAGTAGGGGAAAGGCTCTACAAAAAGGCCGTCGAGGACGGCGATACGGCGAGCCTGATTTTCTGGGCGAAAACGCAGATGGGCTGGCGTGAGACGCAGCGGGTTGACCATACGTCAAGCGATGGCTCAATGACACCGCCGGCTCAGCATTCTGTCAAGGTTGATTTCGGAAAGTTTTCAGCCGAGGAACTTTCAAAGCTGGCCTTAGCCGCGTTTAGGGGAAAAGCCGTTGACTGAGAAGGATTTTCGGGCGTTGAAGACTGAACTTGCCCGCCATAGCTTCGCGGCATTCGTGCTGGCGACCATGCCTACCTATGAAATGGGCTGGGTGCATAGGGAAATTTGCGACGTGCTTGAAAAGTTCCTGACCGCCGTAGCGGATAAAAAAAGCCCGCGCTTGATGCTGACCGTTCCTCCGCGCCACGGAAAGTCAGAGCTGGCCAGCCGCCGTTTCCCGTCATACGCCCTGGGCCGCTATCCTGACATGCAGATCATAGGGACTTCATACGGGGCTGACCTTGCGAGCCGTATGAATCGGGATATTCAGCGGATCATCGAAACGCCTGGATACGTAGAGCTTTTTCCGGAAACCCGCCTGTCGGGCAAAAATATACGCACCGTTGCGAGCGGTAACTTTCTTAGGAACTCTGACATTTTTGAGATCGTGGGCCATTCTGGCGGCTATCGTTCAGCGGGCGTGGGCGGCGGCATTACGGGAATGGGGTGCGATATAGCGATTATTGATGACCCGTTCAAGAGCCGCGCCGATGCTGATTCGGAGACGATGCGGGATAAAATCTGGGAATGGTACACCTCCACGCTGTACACGCGGCTTTCCCCCGGCGGCGGGATCATCGTCATCAATACGCGTTGGCATCAAGACGACTTGTCAGGCCGCTTGCTTGAGGCCACGCGGGCGGGCGAGGGCGATGCATGGCAAGTGGTGAATTTCCCGGCCATCGCCGAGGCGGACGAAAGATACCGCAAGGCCGGCGAGGCCTTGCACCCTGAAAGATATCCTCTTGACAAGCTGCTGGCTATCAAGGCCGCTATCGGCACGCGGGACTGGGAAGCCTTGTATCAGCAACATCCCACGCCGGAAGGCGGGGCGATTTTTCTCCAGGAATGGCTGAAATTCTGGACGCCGCAAAGCCTGCCAAAAATGGACAGGGTTTTGATGAGCTGGGATTTGGCCTTCAAAGACGGGGCCACGAATGATTTCGTAGTAGGCCAGGTATGGGGGCGTTCAGGCGCAGACCGTTTCCTTCTCGACCAGGTGCGCGGCCGGATGGGCTTCACGGAAACCATAGCCGCCCTGAAAGGGCTTGCTATGAAATGGCCACAGGCGACGCGGAAATTAGTTGAGGACAAGGCAAACGGCCCGGCGGTAATCGATGCCCTGAAGCACACGGTTTCAGGCCTTGTGCCAGTGGAACCGGACGGCTCAAAGACAGCGAGGGCGCATGCGGTAACTGCCCTTTTCGAGGCCGGGAACGTCTATATCCCGCATCCGCAAGTCTGCCCATGGGTGAAGGATTACATCGCCGAGTTGACTCAGTTTCCCAGCGCCGCCCACGACGATCAGGTGGACGCTACCACGCAGGCCTTGCGCGACATGGAACGCAGGCCTGGCCTGCATATCCTGCCAGATATTATGCGGCAGAAAGTCTTACAAAAGGGGAGAGTTTTTGCATGAGTAAGTCTAAACGCCGCAGCGGGCCCGCCATTGCCCGTCCCTCCGGCCAAAGCGGCGGCCTGCATGTTTCCCCGGCCGCCGTGGAGGTGCTTCCGGTCAGGGTCCCATTGACGCTTGCCCAGGTGCGAGAGCAGTACGCGCCGCCGAGGACATTAGGAACGCCTGAGAAGGTCTGGCTTGCCTGTGACAGCCAGCTTGAAGATTCGGGCGTGTATTCGTTGTTGCAGCACAGCTTTGCTATGGGCCAGCTGCCGCAGAGTTCGTTTTTGGGGTACGGCACGCTTCAGCAAATTTCCCAAAACGGAATGATCAGGGCATGCATAGAAACAGTTTCCGACGACATGACCCGGAACTGGATTTCTCTGAAAAGGGAAGGTGATGGCGGGGATGACGACAGGCTTGAGCGCGTTTCGTCTGAGATGACGCGCCTGAATTTGCAGAAAATTTTTCACGATGCGGCGGAAATGGTAGGCTATTTCGGGGGCTGCCTCGTCTACATCGACACCGGGGAATCAGACCCCGAGCGCCTGAAAACGCCGTTGAACGTGAGCGAGTACTCTACGGAATTGCGCGGCGACAGGGTTTTGAGGTTCGTTCCTATTGACCCGATGAATGTTTTTCCCGGCCTTTATAACAGCACGTCCCCGCTCAGGGAAGATTACTTCCGCCCGAGGACGTGGTGGATCCTTGGTCAGGAAGTGCATGCCAGCCGCCTTTTGCGCCTGGTTGCAAATGAGGTCCCGACGTTACTGAAGCCATGCTACAATTTCCTCGGGATCTCTCAGAGCCAGCTGTTGTGGGATTATGTTTGCCATTTCAACGATGTCCGCGTCGCATCTCAGCGCTTGATCGGAAAATTTTCGCTGACAGTAATGAAAACGTCCATGGCGGAAACGATAACGCAGCAAGGCGGCCTTGATGAGCTTGATCGGCGCGTTGCCCTTCTGGTCAGGCACAGAAGCAATGACGGCGTGGAAGTTATCGATAAAGACTCAGAAGAAATCTTGAAGCTCGAGACACCGCTTTCAGGTGTCACTGATATTGTCAGGCAATCACTTGAAATCCTTGCCGCGATGAACCGGACTCCCGCCGTCAAGTTATTAGGGATTTCCCCGGCTGGCTTCAATGCCACGGGTGAGAGCGACATTCGGAATTACTATGATCACATCTTGAGCCAGCAAGAGAAAATCTTGCGGCCAGCTCTGGAAACAATCCTGAAAATCCTGCAAATCCGCCTTTTCGGGCAAGTTGACCCGGCTCTGACTTTTGATTTCGCGGCCCTTTCTGAAGCCGACCGGGCGGCCGAAGCCATGACGCAGAAAACGCAGGCGGAGACCATGGCGATGCTGCTTGACCGCGGTGTGGTAAGCCCCGAGGAATGCAGAGAGCGCCTCGCGGGCGATCCCGATTCAGGCTTTGCCAGCCTTGATGTTTCAGATGTCGAGTACGAGATGCCGGCCGAGGGCGAGGACCTGCATGGCGAGGGTGGGTATGTTGACCCAGAGGCTGAGATTCCTGAAGCGATGGCGCGGCCGAAAGACCAGGCCGAAAGCCTTGAACAGGTCGCCCTCAACGGCGCGCAGGTCGCAAGCATGGTTGACATCGTTACGAAAGTTGCCCTGGGCGAGCTTCCGAGGGATAGCGGATTGGCGATCCTGATGGCCGCGTTCCCGGTGTCTGAAGAAGTTGCCATGGCGATAATTGGCACCGCGGGAACGCCCGAAGAACTTGCAAAGCTAAGACAAAATCAAGAAAATGTCTAAAAACAGCTTTTGCGAGAATGCCCGACATTCGCATGAAGAAGGGTTGCCCTTATGTTTATACGTCCCAAAAAACGGCCTCTTAAAACGCAATCTGAGCGATTCTAGGGGCATACGCGATTTGGGCCTTTAATGACGGGTATCCGACATGAAGAAACTCAGGCCAATTTCACTCAATATCGGCGTCGCCAGGGCCATGGAGAAAAGGCTGCTTGCTGAGCTGAGGCGCGTCAACAAAGGAATTTCGCGATTCGTGCTATCGGCCTGGAGGGGCGAGACGGCTTCCGACGCATCCCCGTTGCCTGACATTTTGCTTCTTTTCGGCCGGGAAAGGACGGGCTGGGAGAGGCGCTGGGAAAGTTTTGTTCAGTGGTTTTGCGAGGACGCGATTTTGAGAGTCAAGAAAACTACTGACCGGGCGTTGTTGAATTCCTTTCGGGATTCCGGTTTTGCCGTCAAGTTCGACGCCTCGAAATTGCTGGACGAGGCCGTGATGGCGGCCATTGGCGAAAATGTCAGCCTCCTGAAAAGCGTTGCCGCGACCGAGTTTGACAAGGTCCAGGATATCATCGTTGACGGCCTGAAACAGGGCCGCGATGTGCAGTACGTCAAAAACGCCCTTGAGGAGCGCTTTGATATGACTGAACGCCGGGCGGCCTTGGTGGCGCGGGACCAAATGGACAAAGCCTGCCAAACGGTTCAAAGGGCGCGGGATAATCAGCTGGGAATCACCGAGGGTATCTGGGTTCACTTGCCCGGCTTGAAAACGAGCCGGGCAAGCCATGTTGCTATGAATGGCGAGAGGTTTCCGCTGAACCAGGGTATCTATGACCCGGATGTAGGTGAGTACGTCCTGCCCGGCCAGCTGATCGCTTGCAGATGCACATACACCCGTGTGATTCCGGAGTTTGGAGATGTCTAAAGAAATTCTTGCATTTGATAAGGCCACAGTCAGGTCTGTTGACGATAACGGCTATCTGCACGTCGAAAAATCACACATTTCGAAAGCACAGGTGGCCCCGTACTATGGCCGGGAGATTCCGGGCTGGCAGGAGCGCGGCCTTGAGCCTGATAAAATCTATCATGGATGGAGATCCCCGGAGGAGCTTGAAAAGTCAGTATCCACGTGGGAAGGCCTGCCCCTGCAGGTCGAGCACCATGTGGACAGCGCGGTTGAGCCACAGAAGGCGCACCGCGTGGGCACCGTGGGCATGCCGGCCGCGTGGTCGGAGCCTTACCTTGATGCGCCTCTGGTCGTGTGGGACCAGGCCGCGATTGACCATATAAATGACGGGACGATCAGGGAACTATCATGTTGCTATTGGTATGAGCCGGTTTTTGAGGCGGGCATTGTTGACGCCCAGCCTTTCGATTTTAAGATGACCAAAATCCGTGGGAACCACGTCGCCCTGGTCGAGTCTGGCCGGGCGGGGCACGATGTCCTCGTAGCGGACTCGCTGCCAAAAGAGATGACAAAGAAGGAGGCCGCTATGGGCTTAAAAAATCTTTTCAAAGGCGCGAAGGACGATGCTGGCGTTGAACAGCAGGAGGTTGATCTCGCACAGGCGATCATTGACCTGCACCGCGTCAATCCGTTGACCGGCGAAGTCGTGGATATCGCAGAGGATGAGAGCTACGTGGAGCAGCTCAAAGAACTTTCAGCCGAAATGCGCGAGAAGCTGCCTGAAGAAGAATTAGAGAAATTCTCTAAGGTTCTTTTGGACATGGCTTCACGCAAGCTCGCCGGCGATGAAACCGAGGGCGAGCAGAAGGCCTTTGCAGAGGGTGTGAAGTACGGCGAGGAAGTCGAAAAGGCCGAGCCGAAAAAGCTTGACAGCGAGCATGAAAGCGAGGGGCTGAAAAAGGCCGAGGATGCTTGCGGGCAGGATACGAATGCCGGCCTGCTTGATGAAATTGTCAAGCTCGTTCCTGGCTTGACTGTTGAGCAGATTGAGAAAATCCGCGTGATTTTTGAAACGTCCGCCCCCATCGTTGAAGTTGCCGAGCCTGTGGACGTTGAAGCCGCGGCTGATAAAGCTTTGGCAAAACGCAAGGTCTTGACTGCCAGCGATGCCGATTCCATCCGCGCCCAGGCCACGGCCGATGCCATGGCCCGCATGCGCTCTGTCAGCGAAGCCTGCAGGAAGGTGCGCCCGCTGGTGGGCGAAATGGACGCCATGGCGTTCGATTCCGCCGAGGCCGTTTACAAAAATGCTCTTGAGCAATCGGGCGTGCAGGCTGGCGCATATGACCCGAAAGCCTATGCCGGGATGGTTGATATGCTCATCCGCGAAGCCGCGTCTTTGAAGGCCATGCCGTTTGCGGCTGACAGCAAACCCATTCCTGAGACTGGGCCTTTTGCACATCTCTCCAAAATCTATGTTGCCGAATAATAGGAGGTAGCAGATATGGGCTTCCAGAAACAAGTGAATTTATACGTCGCTCCGGGCGTTGCGGGTGACCCTGCTACTCCTGATCAGAGCATCTACCAGCCGATGAACTTCACGGCCGAGGCTGATTGCGAGGTCGGCTGCTTTGTGTTTGCCGGCACGGACGCTGAGACTCAGTGCAAGCCCGGCGGCGTTGCGCTCCTTGGCCTTGCCCGCCGGAACTTGAGCTATTTCAATTATGACGTGAAGTCCGGCGCATCGATGAAAATCCCCGCCGGAGCCACTGTCACCGTAGCTCTCAGGGGCGATTACTGGGTTAAGACGTTGACCGCGGCAAGCGTCGGGCAGGCCGTCTTTGCTAGCTCCACCGACGGTTCGATCAAGACTGGCGCCAGCGGGGCGGACATTGACGGCTATGTGGAGACGACTTGGCGAGTCAAGACCGCCGGGGCCGCAAATGATTTGATCGTGATCAGCAACTGGGCCGATCAGGTAGGCGCAGCTTCAGGCGATATTTCTGCCGCGATTTCCGCAGCGACGATCAATGCCACCCAGCTTTCCGGCACGGTGTCTATTGAGAATGGCGGTACTGGCTTGAGCGAGCTTGGCTCCGCCGGGCAGGTTCTCAAGGTCAACAGCGGTGGCGACGGCCTCGAATATAGCTCTGACCTCACTGAATAAGGAGTTAGAAAATGTCTAAAGATATCAGCTTTGAGCAGGCACGCCAGTATGGGTTCGTGTTTCCACAGGCGCGTGCCTGGATGACGGGCGATAAGAACGCCCTTGCCCGCGACGCGGCCTTGATCACCGCGCCGAATTCCAGCGTTCCCGCGGAGTTTTTGGCATATATCGATCCCACCGTGGTCGAGATCCTGACCGCCCCCCGCAGAGCGAGGGAGATTTTTCCGGAGCAGAAGAAAGGGGATTGGACGACCAGCTACAGCAAGTGGCGCATGGACGAATACACGGGCAAAAGCCAGCCGTACTCTGATAACGCCAATGGCACGACCAGCGGTGTGAACAGCGAATGGGCCACGCGCGCGCAGTACCTTTTCCAGACCAGCATCGAGTATGGCGACCTCGAAACGGCCGTTTCCGGCGTTGCTAAAATCAATCTTGCCTCGCAGAAACAACAGGCTGCAGCGCACGTCCTCGACATCGACGGCAACAAATTCGCCTTGCTGGGCGTGGCCGGGCGCGAGATTTATGGCATTCTCAACGACCCGAATTTGCCGGCAAGCATCACGGCTGCGGCCACGGGCGTGGGCAATTCCCGGAAGTGGAGCGATAAAAACACGAAGCAAATCTACGACGATCTGCTCCTTCTCTTTGCCGAGCTTTCTTCCCAGAGCCAGGGCGTCATCGACCAAAATTCGCCTTTGAAGCTGTGCCTGAGTCCCGCGATGAACGTGTTTTTAGGCGCCGCGACGGATTTCAACGTCTCTGTCCTGGATATGCTCCGCAAGTTTTTTGGTGCTTTGACCATCGTCGTCGTGCCTGAGCTTGGTGACAGCGGCGCCGGCGAAACCGTGCTGCTGCTTGCTTCCGAGGTCAATGGGACGCCGACCGGTTATATTGGTTTTGGAGAAAAACTGATGGCCGGGCGCATCGTTGCCGATATGTCGAGCTTCCGCCAGAAGTTTGTCTCATCCACCTACGGCGGCGTGATCCTTCAACCTTTCGCGATTGCCAGCATGACCGGCATGTAAAAAACGAAGTAGAGAGAGGGCAAAGAAATGGCCAGAAAAAAGAAGACTGATGCAGTATATATCCCGTCTCAACCGTCCTCCGAGAAGAAGGTGGCGCAGGGCAACGGCGGCGAAACTGTCACCGTGGCCCTGTGCCACCCCCATGGAATCCGTTTCATGCTTGACGGTGGAAAGCGGAGCGTTGTCATTAACGGCAATGCCGCAAACTTGGTCGGCATGCCTATGGGGAAGTTACCTCGCGGCGGTTTCGGCCTGACGACGATTCAGGCAGCCGACTGGGAGCAGATCAAGACGCTGTACAGCGGCCTCGAGGTTTTTAAAAACGGCTTGATTTTCGCGCATGGGAAAGGCCAGGACGTACGGGCAGAGGCGGATGAAAAGGCTGAATTGCGCCATGGCCTTGAGCCTGTCGAGGTCGAGGGCGCGGGCCGGAATACCAGATCTGAGCCGATGGAGGGGGCGGCTATCTAATGGCCGTCGTCATTTTTGACGTTCAGGCATGGCGGGAGGCATACCCGCAATTTGACGGGCAGCTGACCGACGGGCAGCTCAAGCAGGCCTTCAGGGTCGCGGAACTGATGTGCGACAATACCGAGTCGTCGCCGATTCCGTATGACCCGCCGAAAACCGAAACGCGGGAAGTCTTGCTCTGGCTGCTTGTCTGTCACCTTGCCTCCCTTGCCCTGCGCCCGGCCAATCAGGCCGGGCCTACCACAGGGGCCACGGAGGGCACGGTCAGCGCCCAGTTTGCCGTGCCAAAATCCCTGAACGGCGAGTACTTCACGCAAACGCCATGCGGGGCGAGCTATTGGCAGGCTATCAAGAAGTTTACCATTGGTGGCCGGTACTACGGCGAAAGGCGGTTTCATCCGTGGGGGTAACGGTAGAGCTAGAAGGATGGGATGCCATCCTTTCACGCCTGCAAAGATGGGCAGGGCGCGGAACGGTCAAGGCCGGCGTGATAAACAGGCCGGATGTTGTGGTCTATGCGCCCATTCAGGAATTCGGCGGGTCAATTCCGGTGACTGATAAAATGAGGGGTTTCTTAGCCGCAAACTACGGAATCCACCTCCGCAAGTCCACTGGCTCAATCAATATCCCGCCGAGGTCATTTATCAGGTCCACGTATGAGGAACACCGGGACGAGTGGGTAGAAAATGTTGCCGATGCCCTGAACGCTGGCCGGGAAGTTGACGATGCCCTGGATCTTGTCGGGGAGCGAATGGAAGATGCGATCATACAGAAAATCGCGTCCGGCGTTCCGCCGGAAAATTCGGCGGCCACGACGGTGATAAAACAACAAACCGCCCCCGGCGCCGTAGGCAGGACGCTGCAGCAAACCGGGTCTTTAGTCCACGCGATATCGCATGAGGTAGAGTGACATGGCCGGCATAAACCTTCATCAAGTCGTGCGCGGAATCATTCCCGCCATACACCCTGATGAGCAGATTTTGCTCGTCCAGAACGCCGGGGCGGAAAACATTCGCGGCGTTGTTGTGCCGAAATTCCACCTGGCCGGTTCATTCCCCGCGCAAATCCAGTCCTTCAAGGCGGACGATCTGCAGGCCATGGTTGAGTCGGCACGCACCGAGGTCCAACGTAAAATCTATCTTTTTGCCGAAACCGGAACAGGCCTTATCCCACAAGGCATCGTGCGCAGCCTTGAACGCGGTGGCGATCTGATCCGCCGCCGCGACGGCACGTGGTGGCTGGTGGCCGGCATGGTCGAAGATTTTTCGGCGGCGGGGTGGGTTTCCGTACGTGGAGTGCTTCAAATCGAGGTTCACGAGGAGGCCGAAAAGCTTGCCGCCCTGCCCGAAGAACCTATGATCGAACCCTACGAGGACGATGGGTATGCCGACTGAAGTGCTGTCAGCGGTCAACGACTTTATCCTTACATATGTAGGGAATAATGAAATCCCGCTGCTGGAGCAGCCGCAGGTTGTCATCGGCTGGCAGAACGTGGTCTCCGCTCTGCCGGCCAAAAGCCAAGAGTACGCCGTGCTTTCTTTCCTGGGCAGCGTCCGCCACGGCACGAACGTGCACGGGCGGGTCCATGCCCCGGGCGACACTGGGCTGATCGATACCGTGACAAGATCGGCGGAGCAGCTGGTTCAAGCTGACTTTTGTTCAGCCAGGCCCGGGCGGTCAGAAGAGTATGCGAGGACGCGGGCGGAAATCATGGAGATGCTGCACAGGGACAGGGTTTCCATAGATTTTTACCGCAAGTACAATATTTCTTCATGTTACGCAGACAATGTTGTTCCGTTGGCTTTCATGAATGAATCGGAACAATGGGTTGCAAGATATAGTGTAACTCTGCATTTGTCTATATACTCGATGACGAATGTAGAGATTGAATCATTCAGCGACGTCGGGCTATACCTTGAAAATGTAGACGTCCATCATCCTATAAAAAGGTAAACATAAGGAGACGACATGGCTATTCCTGCAAGTCAAATAGTGACTGTCAATCCAAGGCTATTGACGCCCGGCGGGACAGATTTGGAATTTAATGGTCTGGTTCTTACCAAATCCGATTATATTCCCAGCACCCAAAGGGTAATTCCTTTTTCCTCACCCGACGATGTGGCCGCATATTTCGGAGCGGAAAGCGACGAATATCGTGCCGCGGTGGTATACTTCCAAGGGTATAACAATTCTTTCCGGAAACCCCGCGCGCTGTACTTTGCGAGGGCTTTCGATGAAGACGCCCCGGCTTTCGTGCGCGGCGGAAGCTTCAAGCAGCTTCCGTCTATCACGCTGGCTGAGCTTCAGAAGATCAATGACGGCGACATTGCGGTCCGCCTTGGCGGGTCTGCTTTGTCCGCTCACGGCGTGGATTTCAGCCATGCCACCTCTCTGAGCGAAGTGGCCTCGATCCTCGACGCCGCCCTTTCTCCGCAAACGATTCCAGCCGACCGCGGCCGGGTCGAAAGCGGAGAGGTGGATTTTTCTGGGCTGGCCGATCTTTCCGGCGGGAATTTCTACATTTCCGTCGACGGCGGAGAAGCACAGCACATCCAGGGTGTGACTTTCAGCGGAACGCCGTCCCTGCCAACCATCGCTTCTCAGCTTGACGGGCTGATCGAGGGCGCGACCGTGTCCGTTGGAAACGACGGTTTCATGGTTGCTTCCGACACCGTGGGCACCGCTTCTTCCGTGAGCTTCGCCAGCGCGGGCACTGACCGCGCCGCAAGCGCAGGCGTGCTGACCGGCGGACCGATCGACCTTTCAGCCTTGGCCGATATTTCCGATGGCGCCTTCACCATTTTGGTAGATGGCTCCGCGGTTTCTGTCAGCGGCGTGTCTTTCAGCGGGACCCCGACCCTGGCGGATGTCGTTTCCGCTCTGAGCATTTCCGGCGCGACCGTTGCCGCGGGCGCTTCTGGCCTTGTCATTACAAGCTCTACGACTGGCGCGGCAAGCTCAGTCAGCTATGCTAGCGCGCCCGCTTCCGGCACCGACCTCTCCGCTTTGCTTGGACTAACCGAAGCCAGCGGCGCTCAATCTGTGAGCGGGCAAGCGGCCCTGGTCGACATTTCCGGCCTGCTCGGCTTGACCCAGGCCACGGGGGCGACGCAGTTCGCCGGCCATGATGCCGAAACCCCGCCTGATACGGTAGTGGTTTCGTATTCCAGTTTGCACGACTCTTTCACCTTGACCTCAACCTTGACCGGCGAAAGCGCCGCCGCTGAGTTTGCCACCGGCTCTTTGGCCGCCCCGCTGGGCTTGACTGAAGCCACCGGCGCGGTTCTCAGCCCTGGCGTTGATGCCGAATCTGAAGCCGGGTGCATGGAAGCCGTGCTGGACGTGACTCAGAATTTCGTGTCTTTCTCCACTGTCTGGAAGGCCTCGCAGGAAGAAGCCCTGGCCCTTGCGCAGTGGGCTTCCGGCCATGGCGTGAATTTCTTATATGTTATGTGGGATAATGACCCCCGCCTGTTGGTCGCTACTGACACGAGCACGATTGCCGCGGCCTTGAAAGCGGCCAATGTCGGAGCCACGACCATGGTGTGGGATTCCCTTGACTATGCCGCGATGATTATGGGCACGGCGGCCTCCATTGACTGGACGCGCCGGGCCGGGACGATCACTTTTGCATTCAAGTCTCAGGACGGCCTTGCGGCTAATGTTGTCCAGGGCGCTAAAGCAACGGCATTGAAAGCCCAAAATGTTAACTTTATGGGCGACTATGCAACGAGAAACGACGATTTCATCTTCCTTTATCCCGGCTCTATGTTTGGTGCATGGAAATGGATTGACACATATTTGAACGCCATATGGTTGCATAATAGTTTGCAGGTTGCAATTATGGCCGGATTCCAGAATTCGCCCCGTGTTCCTTATAACGATGAAGGATATACGTTAGTAAGGGCATGGTGCATGGACCCGATCAATCGCGCTTTATACAATGGCGTCATTGATATCGGCATTACTCTTTCCGAATCCCAGAAGGCCGAATTATTTAGGGAGGCTGGAGAAGATATATCCGATACGCTTGATACCGACGGTTTCTTCTTAAAGATTTCCGATCCTGCCCCTGCAGTGAGACAGGTTCGTGAAAGCCCTGAAGCAAGCCTCTGGTATACTTACGGCGGGAGCGTTCACAGGTTGGATATGAGTTCCACGGCTGTCGTGTAAACAAATATATGACATGGCCGCATCTGAAATATGATGCGGCCATGGCGAAATAAGGAGCATAATATGCCTTTTGATTATCAAATGCCTACCGCTGATATTACCTCGGCGAATGCGATATTAGTGATGACCGTGGCAAACTTGTTCCCGGCCGGTGTGACACTTCAGGGATTTTCTACCGACCAAAGCTATTCTCAGGATGAATTGCAGGTGACTGAAGATAGGATGGGGGTCGATGGAAATTTGGTCGCTGGCTGGATTCCAAGCATCAAGCCCGTGACCGTCATCCTTGAAGCCTCGTCTCCCAGCTACACGGCGATGTGTCAGCTGTACAGGGCCATGGAAAAAAAGAGGGGCATTTACACGGTGAAACTCGTCGCCACGATCCCCTCGATCGCCCGCATCTACACGTGGACGGAGGGCGTGCTCAAGTCCGGTCAGCCCGTCGCCGACGGAAAAAAGATCCTTGATCCGACCAGCTGGAAATTCGATTTCGCCCGCCTTTTGATTACCAAAGCGTAGCAAAATCTTACTCTCGGAGGGGTAAAAAATGCGCAAAGAAAAGATGATTACTTTGGATGACCGGGGCAATAAGCTGACTTTTCGTATCAAAGAAATGCCCGCTATGAAGCTTGAAAGTTGGCTTTTGAAGGCAGGACTTTTGCTTGCCGGGTCTGGAATGTTCGATTCGAAGGACATTTCCAGCCCCGGCGAAGCGATCCAAAAGGCCGGCGCCGTGCTTTCGACCGGTGGCGTTTCAGCCCTCGGTGGTATCGATTTTGATAAGTTGCAGCCGCTCCTTGATGACCTCCTGCGCTGTTGCGTGCGTGTCGATGCGGGCATCGAGCAGGAGATGACGCCTGAAATTGTGGATGGCGTCATCGAGGATATACGCACGCTGTTTGCTCTGAGAAAAGAAGCTCTTGCCCTGAATCTCGATTTTTTCGGAAAAGGAAACCTATTCGCATCTGGCGAAGAAACGCAATCCCAGGGACCGTCGAAACCCAAAATATCTCTCCACTCTGCGCGTTAATTGTGGGCGAGAGGCTGGCAACGCTACGGGAATTGCAGGAATGGTACAGTTACGAAGATGCCTTGAACCTGGCTGAGATTGTCTCAGTCAGGCACCACAATGAAGAAGCCGCGTATAAAAATTCGGGGAAACGATAATGGATTTGGAAGATCTTGTTATACGACTTGGACTTGACCCCGACGATTTCCAGCGTGGCTTAGATGACGCGGCCAGGGCCGCGGGCGAGGCCGGCAGTCGCATTTCAGAGGGTCTGATAGCCCCTCTGCAAGGCGCGATTGCCGGCCTTGCTGCCAGTTTCGGGTTCTCAAAGATGCTCGGCCAGTATACCGAGCAGGCCGATGCCGTGGGCAAGCTCGCCGACTCGATGGAAGTCGACATCGAAAAGATGCAAGCGTGGAGCAAGGCCGCGGCTTTGAGCGGCGGGACGACAGATCAGTTTTATGGGTCACTCAGGACGCTGAACTCGTCGTTAACCATGCTCGCAAGCACCGGCCAAAGCCGCGCCAAGCCGATCCTTGAGGCTTTTGGAATCGCAGCTAAGGACGCTTCAGGCAAGGCAAAAGACGCTTTCACCGTTCTTGAAGAACTTGCCGGAAAAGCGGAGACGATGGGCAAGGCCCAGTTCGCAGGGCTGGCTCAGCGGCTCGGTTTGGATCAGGGCACGATCATGCTGCTCCAGTCCGGGCGGCTGGCCGTACAAGATCTCGTCGCCGAAATGCGAGAGTTGGGTGGCTATACTAAAGAAGACGCCGAAATTGCGGCGGCGTATAACGATGCCGTTGATAAACTAAAATGGAGTTTTGAAGCGATCGGGGCGGTCATTATGCGCTCCGTCGTTCCGGTGCTGACCGCCATGGCGGACAAAATCCGTGAATTCGCAGTTTGGATTCGCCGTTATCAGCCGTTCATTTTGTCATTCTTTGGCACGCTCGCAACGCTCTTGACCGTGCGCGCGCTGCCCGCGCTCGCAAGTTTCGCGCGGGCGGTGCTCCTCCCCTGGGCGCCGGTCATCGCTCTGATTACAGCTGTAGCTCTGGTCATTGATGACCTGATTGCCTACATCAACGGCGCCCCGAATGCGCTAGGAGATTTTTGGAGCCAATTTGGGACGGGCGAGGAAATTCTTCAAAAAATGCGGGCGGCGTGGGAGGAATTCCAAAAAATCCTCCAGGCTATCAAGCCATACCTAGTTTCGTTCATAGCCGTCGTAACTTCGCTGAAAGGCCTGGATTCAGTCGTCAAAGGCGTGCTGGGTCTGGTCAGGGGCTTTAGGAATCTCGTTTTCGTCCTCGCCCGGAATCCGATTTTTGCCTTGGTCGCCGTCCTGACCGACCTCTGCGTGTACCTTTATAAAGGTGAGAGCGCTCTCGGATCTTTTTGGAAAAGGTTTGGTACAGGCCAGGAGATCATTGAAAGAATCAAGGCAAAATGGAACGAATTTGCTCAGGCTTTCAGAGAAAAAATCGGCACCGGCGAGGATATCGCGAAAAGAATCAAGGAAGTCTGGGGAGATGTCATCAAAGTCTGGGAAAGAGCAAAATACTACCTGATTTCCTTCCTCGCCGTTTTCGCTGGGTTCAAAGCTGCCGAAATAGCCACCGGGCTTGTAATGGCCTTAGCTAAGGCCATTCAGTTTTTGACGATAAAATTGCTGCAAAATCCTTTCGCCGCGCTTTTCGCGGCCCTGGTAGACCTCGGCGTGTACTGCATGACCGGGCAGTCGGCCTTGGACGGTTTATGGAAAAAGTTCGGAACGGGCGACGAAATAATCCAAAAAGCCAAAAAAGTTTGGGACGACCTCAAAAAAGCTTTCGAAACAGTCAAAAACATTATCCCGTCCGTCATTGCCGCCTTCGTAGCTTTCAACGTCATTAAAGGTATCACGGCCACATTTGTTGCATGTCGCGCCGCAGTTATCGCCCTGGCAGCCGGGTTCAGCGGCTTGAATGCGGCCATGAGGGCAAATTTAATCATTGCCGCGATTTCCCTCATAGTCGGAGCCATAGTATATCTGGTAGAAAATTGGGACAATCTAGGCGAGAAATGGGAACAGCTAAAGAATTGGCTCGGCTCCGGCTGGGATTACATAGTCAATAAATGGAATGCTTTCGTCAATTGGGTCGCAAATATCCCTTCACAAATCGTTCAGTACATTGTCGATATGTGGGAGGATATCAAGCAGTGGACGGCTGAAAAATGGGGAGAAATAAAGAATGAGGCCGCAAATAAGTGGAGCGAATTAGTTGAGAAAATCAAGAACCTAGGGCCAGCTATATCCGATTACATATCAAATCTTTGGAACGATATCAAAACGTGGACTTCCGAGAAATGGGAGTCTATCAAGGATAGCGTCTCCAATGCATGGGGTAATATAGTTTCCTATATTCAAGGGATTGGTTCGACAGTCTCTACCAATGTTTCTAATATTTGGGAAAGCATAAAATCTACAACCCAAGAAAAATGGGAAGAGATAAAAAACACCGTCAAAGAAAAGTGGGAATCTTTTACAGAAGCATTTTCGTCTGAAAATATACTGAACAAAATTCATGAAATATGGGATAGTATTGTAAATTTCTTCAGCGGTGTCTCACTATTTGAAAGCGGGAAGAAATTATTAGAGACATTTGGAGAAGGGATCGTCGCAGCAGGGCAGTGGGTCGTAGATAAGGTTAAGGGCGTTTTTGAGAAAGTGCGTTCTTATATGCCTTTCTCGGATGCTAAAGAAGGCCCGTTTTCTCAACTGACTTTGAGCGGCGAGCGCTTGATGACGACGTTTGCCGAGGGCGCGGAAAGGGCCGAAGGCGGGCTTTTAGCCACGGTTGACGGCATCTTCGGGCGTGTGCGCGACTCCATGCGAGCGCTTTTCTCCGGTGAAGTCCCACAGGTGAAAAAGCCTGAAGCCGTACAGGAAGGGCAGGCGGTCAGGGTTGACGCGCCTGAGGTCGAGACGCCTGAAAGCGTTGAAATACCGGCCCAGGAAGTCAATCTGGAAGAACCCAAAGTCGAAATACCTGAAGATATCGAAATACCGGCGCAGGCGGTGGATGTTCCTGATACCGAGATAAGTCTGCCTGGCGGCATTGAAATCCCGGCGCAGGCAGTTGACGTGCCTGAACCGGATGTAAACCTGCCCGGCGGCGTGGAAATTCCAGCGCAGGCCGTGGTCGTGCCTGAACCGGAGGTAAGCCTTCCCGGCGGCGTTGAAATCCCAGCGCAGTCAGTTGCCGTGCCTGAACCGGATGTAAACCTTCCCGGCGGCGTGGAGATTCCGGCTCAGGCCGTTTCAGTGCCCGATGCCGAGGTACAGCTGCCTGAAAGCCTGACCGTGCCCGGCCAGGAGATTTCCGTTGACGGCGCGCAGGTTTCCGTAGGCGCGGCCCAGGTTGACATTGAGCCGCCCGCGCCAATCATGCCGGAAGCCGTTGCCGTGCCCGCGCCCGAAATTTCGGTTGCCCCGGCCGAGACGGTCAAGACTGAAGAGCCTGAACGCCCACTTGGCGCACGGGCGGTGGACGCTTTTTCCGGCCTGATCGATACGCTGTCAGCAAAAGTGGCCGCCGAAGCCGTGGCCTTCCGCGATTTCCTTGCGCCCGTGGTATCAATGCCTGATAGGATCCTGTCTGTTTTGTCAGATTTCAGGGCCGATATTTCTGACATGGGACAGATGTTCCGCGCTATTTCAGTGCCTTCCGGGGAAGAATATGCCATGGCCGGAATCGCGCCGTCAATTACTGAAATGTCCAGTCACAGTGAAACTTCCGAGACACATAATTCGACGACGACGAATATCGGCACGATATCAATCCAGACTCAGGCAACCGACGCAGACGGGATCGCTTCTGGCCTGAGGTCGGCGGTGACGCAGGCTTTCAGCCGCTCAGGAACCAATTCGAGTATAAGCGGAGTGAGGCAGTGATATGGCGTGGACATTAGTTACGGAAGGCGGCGGGACGATATGCAGCTTCACATCTTTCATATCATCGAATATCAAAGACGAAAGCAAAGTATGTTCAGAGGCCGTTGAAGAAGGCAGCTTTGCCTCATATAACAAAGTTGATTCCCCGCTTGAAATCAAGGTGACATTGGGCATTTCAGGCGCGGATTATGTTCTCCAGGGCGCATTGCAGTCGCTTGAAAGATATTCGCATTCAACAGAATTGGTTTCCTTGATAACGCCATCGGCTGAATATTCAAGCCTTAACCTGAGAAAATATGATTATAGATTAGACAGGCGCACAGGATATGGCGCATTATATGTAACGCTAGACCTTGTAGAAGTAAGACAAGTCAGATCAGAATATAGCAATGTTCAGATAGCGCCAAAACAAGCACGCGGGACGGTGCAGGCAAAGCAGGCCGGGACGCCGCAGGCGAATTCCCCGCAGGCGCAACAGTCAGCCGGCGGGGCGGCGCGGGGAAGCCTGTTGAACGGGTTCCTCGGGGGTGGATAAAAATGCAGGAAATTCCTCTGTTGAATGTACCAAACCAGGAATTGATGGTGACTCTTGACGGCCAGGATTTCGTCTTGACCGTCAAGCAAAGGGGCGAGCGAGTCTATATGGATGCAACCCTTGACGGCGCGCCCCTCTTTTCAGGCGCGGTCTGCCTGCCCGGCCTGTCAGTCGGCCACGCCCCGTATCCTATGCGTGGGCTTTTTTGCTGGACGGATTCCCTGGCAAAACCGATGCAGCAAACCGCGCCGAACTACAAGGAATTTCGTTCACGATACCATCTTTTTTACGTTCCGGAAGATGAAATTTTGGAACAAATCGCGCTCCTCGAGAGGTAAAAATCATGGCCGAGGGAGAAAGTTTCACGCGAAAAATCCTGCGTGTCGACATTACGATGCGGGCCGGAGATTTCGGTGGGCATGGCAACCAAAAATCGATTCAGGGTCTTGCGACTAGAGCCAAAATTGAGAAGACCGGCCCGCCGGATTACTCAAAAGCACAGGTTGAAATTTGCAATTTACCATACGAGGACATGGAACAGCTCACGACGCTCGCTTTCAAGCCGATGGCCAGCGCAAAAAACTTGATCGAGATCTTAGCCGGTACGGAAGAAGACGATCTTTCCGTCGCTTTCAGGGGTGAAATTACCGCCGCAAGCGCTGACTTCAGCGGTGGCATCGGCGACGTTTGGATGAAATTTGATGCAATCGACGGGTATTACGGTGCGATCACGGCCCAGGGGCCGAGCGCGATTCAGGGGAGCCAGCCGGCTTCTCAATTCATCGAACAGCAAGCAAAAGCGATGGGCTACGGTTTCAGAAATCTGGGCGTTGAAACGTCATTGTTGAACGCGATTTTCAACGGCTCACCGATCGAACAGGCGCGTTCAGCCGCCCGGCAAATCGGCGCGGAGCTTTACCTCGATGACGGCGTGCTCACTCTGAGTCCCGTCGGCGGCGTTCAGGAAGAAGGCAACGCTGTCTTTTTATCGGCCGAAACAGGTTTACTGGGCTATCCAAAAATTACTAATGAAGGCGTGGAATTGGAAGCTTTGTATAATCCTGCCTTTAAACTCGGTTCTTTTATCGAGTTAGAAAGCGTCGTGCCAAAATGCTCAGGAGTATGGAGAATTATAAAGTTAAGCCATGAATTGAACGCATTTTGCAAAGACGGCGGCAAATGGATGAGCAAGATCGTCGGTTTTCTTCCAGATGAAGAACCAAAAAATAATGTTGTTCAAGGCACGGTAACTAAGATAAAAATATAGACGGGGGCAGAAAATGTCAGAAGAAACATTAAAAACTGAGATCGAAAGACAGATTTATAAAGCCGCCAGAACCCTTGTCGACGGCGGCTCGCCAGATTTCTTATCACAATTTGAGACACAGGTTTACAATGCCATGCTGGCCGCCGGCGTGGGCGGTGGCGGCGGTGGCGGAGGCGGCGAGAGCGCGTGGGACGACCCGCGTGCGACGGCGGTGGCCTGGGACAGGATTCCCGCCGGTACGAGCCTCCTCGGGAAATCGTGGCAAGACGTAATTGAGATGCAAGTTTATCCCTACCTTGACCCAGCTTTCTCTGCCTTTGCTATCTCAACTTTTTCTGCGCAGAAAGAAGTCGGCTCGCCCGTTTCCGCGAACGGGACGGCGACGTGGACAGTCAGCAATGCCGGGAATCTCAAAGACAATTCTATCTCGCTCGTAGACCACCTCGGTCAGACCGTCTTTTCCGGCGCGCAAACCTCGCCGCAGTCCCTCTCATACGCGAGCTGGACCAAAAACTCCACCGGCACGACAACCTGGACGCTCTCAGGGAAAAGCACAAAGAATGCGACTTTTACAAAAACCGCATCGATTTCTTGGCTTTTCAAGCTTTTTTACGGCGAGTCCCCCGATGCCAACCTCGACGCGGCCGGCGTCAAGGCCCTACGGGTCAGCACGCTCGCATCGTCTAAAGCCGGCAGTTATGTCTATCAAGCGGGCGGCTATAAATATTTGGCCGTACCACAGAATCTAGGCAAGCCCACATCTTTCAAGGACGCGTCGAATAATTTGCCTATACCAATGGACGATCTAGGAACGATGTCAATTACAAATAGTTATAATGTCACTCAAACATATTATGTATTCAGAACTTCCAATGTCCTTGGCGGCTCTGTAACAATCATCGTAGCATAAGGAGCACAATCATGGCTGCAATTCCTAATAGCATTCCCTTGGGCGGTATGATCGCTCCTACTGATACGACTGATATATATCCCACCCATAGTAGTAACTATGGCAAAGGCGGCGTGCACCATGTTGCTACGATTGTTGACAGAGATGCTATCACTGCTGAAAGAAGATCAGAAGGAATGTTCTGCACAGTCGAAGAAGATGGAAAAACATATCAGCTGGTAGGCGGAATATCTAATGCGGATTGGGCAGAATTCGTCTCCGGCGGTAGCAGTGGCCCGTCCACGGCCGTAGCTGATCTGCCCATCGGCGGCCTGCTCGACTATGCAGGGGACGCCGCGCCGGCAGATTACCTTGAGTGCGACGGCCGCGCGGTGTCGCGTACGGCGTATGAAGATCTTTTCGCTGTCATCGGCACGACGTACGGCAGCGGAGACGGCTCGACGACTTTCAACCTTCCCAATATTTCGTCCAATAATGGAATAGTTTGCATTAAATACCGGATAGCAAGGGCTGCTGATATTGTTACTGCTGAGCTGGATTATGACAATACGGTAGACGTTAAATCTTTATTCAGTGAGTCTAAAGCGCTTACTATTCCTTCTAATAACGGTGGATGGTCTGGTAGCGGATATGGTGTTGAAACTATTTCTCCTATGCCGTTAGATGGTTGGATCACAATCAGACAACTAACCGTTGATAGCAAAAAATCTATAGTTGCTCTAACAAGACAGGAAGGCGATACTGTATGGCAGGGCCGGGCATCTTTCCCGACCGATCCGACGACGGCACAAATGTTGCCAACTTTTGCTTTTCCGGTGAAGAAAAACGATCAGATTATGATCGTATGCATTAGTGCTAGTGCAGCAAATAAGACAGCATTATCAGTCGCGGAGCTGATTCCATATAAAAAAGTCGCGGTATGTGGTAGAGATGGCGCAAGCAGTGGGGATATTGACTGGAATAATGGTACTACGGTTGATTTAGTCGATAACCTTACTAAGACGGTAACTAATACGATCGTTGATTATGAAGGTCATACAGAATCTACTATTGACGGCGCGGCATTAATATATGCATCGATGCCTAATACTCTGACCGCTTCTAATATGACGGCTGAATGCGCTTTTTGCGCCAGGATTTCAAATAAGGAAATATGGCGACAGGCTCGCGTAAGATATAATTCTGAGATCATATATGGAGTAAAGAAAGGCGATGTAGTAGGGCTTACTGCCAGATATCTAGCGTCCTTAAATGTAAAACCAACATCTGCCGGCGTGGTATTCTTTCCATATATAGTCAAAGATAATTCCGGTGGCGGAGGCGGTGGCGGCGACGCTTCCTTGATCGTCTATGTTGACTCCGGTGGCGACGATACTGCAGACGGCAAGAGCGCCGCGACAGCCGTTGCGACGATCAGCCATGCTACAGAGCTTGCTACGCAGTACGGGGTAAGCAAAATTTCCGTCGCGGCCGGAACATATGACGAGGCCGTGAGCATTTCGGATTATGTCGGCCGTATTGATCTAGGTGGCACGGTCGAGGTAAATTCTATCCACATCGAAGGCGGCAATATCTTCATGGACAATGGGGAGCTGTCTACATCTGGGAATACCGTCATAGAGGACAGGGCTGAATGCACGTTTGGCTCTAATATATCTGTCAATATCGGACGGCTTACTTTAGGCGGCTGCACATGCAAAGCTTTAGGCTATGGCTTCAGATGTGCTTCCGATAATTCATTGCCATTACATATTTATAATGGGTCTAAATTAATATGCAACAGCATTGATCTTGAATGCCCGCAGGAAGGCAGTAACGAGGGCATCAAAGTCCAGGACGGGTCATATATTTATGCCGGCACGATCAGTTTTTCGGGGCAGTGCAATCGACCTCTGTACGCCTGGAGAGACTGCCAGATTTGGGTAGATGCCATTGAAATCAATGGTGATGTCAATAATGAAATTATCCTTGCAGAAGAAAATTGTCGAATAGAAATCGGTGAAATCAGGTCAAATTATGGTGCGTCCATGGATTGCGTTGTCTCTAGTTTTAATCATTCTTTTGTGAACTTTAGGGATAGACTGGAATTCACAGGCGAGATTAGTAATTCATTTGCCCGTGCGTATTATGACAGCTCGATTTCTTTTAGTAATGCTGTTCAGTTTGAAAATACTAGAAACAGTATCAGCAATGTTTTTGATATAGAGTATGATTCAAAAATGTCATTTAATGATGAGCTTGTTGTCACGATTAATTCTGGAACCAGAATGTTTTACCTCAATGCGAATTGCTCTTTACTATTAAGTGGCTGGCAGGGAGAGTTTAATTACACTTCATTGTCAGATGCTCTTATTAAGGCAGAAAGAAGAAGCTCCATTAGTAGTGATACGTCTTCATTCAGCGGTGACAATTCTGCATGCAAAGCAAAACTAGGAACTGGTTCATGCATACTTAATGGCGAGAGCGATTTACCTGGCACGGCTGTCGTTCTTCTTGATAATGACACTGGTTGCTGGTACAGATAAAGAGGGAAAAAGATCATGGGCGCGAAAGAAAAACAAGGTATTCGGGATTGTTTTCTAAATGCTTCCGAATATAATCAACTGGAATTCATTATAGAACAAAAAATAAGGCAGATGATAAACACTTCTGCCCTGGTTAGAATTGACTCTTGTGATTCTAAAGGCCACGAGGGTCCTGCCGGCTATGTTTCCGGCACGCCGATGATCTCTCAGACTGACAGCGACGGGAACGCCCTGCCGATGGCATCAATTCCGAAAATGCCGCATTTTCGCGTGCAGGGCGGCATTGCGGCGTTGATTGTCGATCCTGTCCCCGGAGACTTGGCTGTCGCGTCTTTTTGCAAGGCCGACAGCTCGACTGTCACGGTCGGTGAAAAGAAGCCGCAAAGGCCGGGAAGCTTCCGCAGTTTCGATCAGGCCGATGGCATGATAGTCGCGACGGTTTCTAACAAAACTCCAGAAGTCTGGATAGAAATCAGACAAGATAAAACTATAATAATTCACGCGCCCGAGGGGGTAAAAATCGAGACTGACAAAGTCTGTGAAATTCACGCAGAGCAAGAAATCCTGCTTGACACCCCGCTAGTCAGGGTGACAGGCAACCTGGTCGCCGACGGCACGCGGTCAGGCGGCCACGGCCTCTTCGAATTCCAAGGCGGGATCCGCTCGACTGAAGATCAAATCGCTGGCGGCATTTCCGAAATGCACCATACTCACAGAGGGGATTCTGGCGGTACGACGAGCGAGCCGCTATAAATCAAAAAGCCCCCGGAAAGCCGGGGGCTTTTTTGGCGTTCAGGCGGCGTGTCTATGCCGCCTGAACCGCGGCCAGTGTCATCTCCCGCCGGGCTGCGTAAACCGCCTGGCGTACGGTGTGTCGGTCAAACGTCTGACCGAAAGTCCTGACAGCATGCACCGCGCCCAGGTCTGAGAAAAACACGGCTAGTCTAGGCCTTCTTCCGTCCACCCCGTATTCTTGAACGTACTGTGGGACTGGACTCTGACTGATATCTCGTACGGAGTACGGCGTGTAGGTACGTACGTCGCCTTCCGGCGTACGCAACTCAACCTCGCCATTATCCACGGCACGCAGCAGGCCGAAGTCGCAGAAAAAAAGCGGGTCTGGCAGCACAAACCACGGGCAGTGAGGCCTCCGTAGGCAGGGGGCACGCAGCACGGCAAGCACAACGGGCTGTGATATCACAGCTTCGAGCGGCGCATGACCGTCTTCTATTCCGTCCCCGCCGCAGAGTACCAGGCCTTCTTCATCGCACGCTCGCGCCCGTGCCACGGCCAGGGCTTCCGGGATGCTGTCGAGAGTGACTTGCACGGCTATGCGACCGGGCAGCATAGCAGGGCGTGCCCAGTTTACGTACAAATGCCAGTCCTCGTGATAGTTTGTCAGATACCCGCGGCCTGACAGAGCGTGGGCAGCGTCATCGCTGACTCGCTCAAATCCTGACAGCGTGCCGGCCGGGAGTTCTTCGGCCGCGCTCCAGACATGCTCGTATACCGTCTGGCGCTCGCTCGCAGGCAGCACGTCCCCCACGGCCACCTGGCTGTCCACGGCTGTGATCCCGTAAGCCGCATGCTTGCCCTTTGCCAAAATTTCCGCGCACGCCATGCGCATTTCGTAGCTGTCCATTTTCAACCCTCCTTTGAAAATTTCCGGCTATGCCTGTGCGACGATCTCGTCGATCTTGTCGTCGCACGCCTCCGGGATATACCCGCGCCACCGGCCCTCATCGTACTCGATTTCGCCCTGGGCAAGGGCATCGGCCAAAGGCTTGCGCAGCCGGCGCATGAGCGCGCGTGCGCGATCGCGGGGCAGATGCGGGCTGACAGGCCATGTCTGAGTGCGGCCTTCGTAAATATCGGCCGTTACCGCGCCGCCAATCTCGTGGCTGCACGCGATGCCCGCTTCGCCTGTTTCGAGGTCGAGGTAGACGTACGCCGGTTGATAGTCAGTCTGACCGTCGTATATGCAGCGATAATCTCTGACTCTCGGATCTGCGATTCTCAGTGTAGCGTTCATAGCAATTCCCCCTATTGCTGCTGATTTTGCTGCGTCTTTTCGATGCGCTCAAGATGCCGCCGGAGAACCTCCGTTGCTTCCCGCGTCGCTGAGCCTACCGGACTCAACTCCTGCAACTTCTGCCATTCCGACAGCCTCAGAGAGACTGTCCTGCCTACCGCCAAATCTTTTTGCTGCGAATCCATTTGACACCTCCTTTTTGTTTGCACCCTTAATATAAGGGTAACTAACCTGGTTGTCAAGCTAGTTGCTTAAAAAATTTTCGACGTTCAAGGCGTTTTCCTGCACCCCTAAGAGATAAGGTATCTAATAAGTATATAATTAGGAAAGAGAGAGAGAGAAGAAAGGGGGGTAGTAGGGGGGGTAGTACCCCCCTACTACCTCTTATCTTACCATGCATATGCAAATTGGCTTGCGTCAAAAACGCGCAGGGCATGCCGCCTGATCGCGTCTGATACCGCGGTTTCAGGCAGGCCGTGCGCGTCTGCCTCAGCCTGAATGATCTCGTCCCAGGCATCGTCGGCATCGTCGTCTTGATCGTCATCCTGCACAAGCCTGATCGTCGCCCCGGCCTCCCGCTCAAGCGCGGTGCCTGTCAGGTCATCCGGCGCGCCGCAGGTCTCGCGGAGGTACGTCTCAGCATCTTCCTCTGTCGCAAAAGACAGGCCCACGATGTCGCCGGTGTCCCATAAAATTTCGTATCTTTCCATGTTTTTGCCCCCATACCCCCGTGGCCGCTTCCGGCCACGGGGTTGATTTTGTTTTAGCCGCGCCTCGCGGCGTTGCGCGCCTCTGCCCGTACATCGTCGACCGTTTCGGTATAAAAGTGGAAAGCCGCGTCATTAGGGCTTATACCCAGGGTTCGTAATAATCCTGCTCGAAAAATGGTATGACTATCGTATTTGTAGCCTTTTCAACCTGCTTGTCAGACATTCCTGCAGGCAAATTGAAACGCTTTTTCAGATAGTCAAATGCCTCTTTTCTGCTGTGAAACTCTCCGTATATGCGCCTGTTTTCATTCCCGTACTCAATTTCCCAGCCTGCCAGCGTTCCCATTTTTAACCCTCCTGAATGTGTTCTGCCCATGCGCGTCCGCAGGTTTCCGGCTCGCATATGTACTGCCCGTAGATATCCTGCCATACCTGACCGCCCCGCGCCCATGGCCTACCAGCTTCCCGGCCGGGCAGCACGCTCTGAAAAGCTCGCCAAAAAATTTCGCGCCATTCAGGGTTTCTGTATCCCCATTCCTCGAATTCCTCTCCCATTGCTCTCAAAAATTCCTCGCCGTGCAGATTTTCCGCCTCGCCCAAAGGCTCTTCGGCGTTGCGCCTCACTACTTCCTCAATATCCGCGATGCTCTCGTAAGGCAGCCAACCGATGTCTATCCGCAACCGCCAAAGCTTTAGTTCTTCATGCTCCTTCGCCGCCACGGCTGCGAGAATTTCCTCGCGGCACATCTCCGCCCAGATCCGCCCGCAATTCCGTGGGTCGTGCTGGCACTTTTCGTACAGCTCACGCCATGCCGTGTCACTGTCAGCATACTCCCAGGGGGTTTCCCAGGGCGTCCCGAGGTCGTCATAGTCCGGGTCGTACGTCTCAGGGCAGGCGGCCGCGAAACCGTCCGCGAACTCCTCCCGCCATGCCGGGTTGTCGCATCCCCATTCTTCGACCTCGGCCCCCATGGCCTGCAAGAAATCCATTCCGTGCAAACCGTTAACCTCGTCCCAGTTTTCTACATCTCTATATCCACCCGCCCTCAGGCTTTCTTCCATTTCCTCGATGGTGCTGTAGACGTACCATGGGTTGCCTGACCCGTAGATCATCCTGTACATGTTGTCCTCCTTGAAGTTGCCGCCCCTGACCGTCAATTTATATTTGTCTGACCGGCGGGGCTGTTCCCATCCTCTTTACCTACATTGTAATCATCTGTCGGATTGTGTCAAGTTTTGGGCAAATTTTTCTGAAAAGCAATTTTCCTTACTACGAAAGGAAAACCCATTTTGCCCCCAAAAAATTTTTTTTGCTTGACCCTTTCCGTTCAACCGCAACTAAAAGTTACTTCAATTCGAAAAAGATGTCGAGAGGCTGGTGAAAATTTTCTGAAAAGCAATTTTCCTTTCAGGGCAAGGAAAAATTCTGTCTCGCCATATATTTCCCTGAAAAAATTTCTCGCTCCCAACGACTAAAAGATACGGAAAAGGAAAAAAGAAGTCAAGGCGAGGTCAAAAAATACAAAAACGATATCGGTATTGATATGACTGGAAAAATTGCCGATGGGCCTTCCTGGCCTCTAAAAAAATTTTTTAGGAACCAACTAGCCTAGCAAGTTATGCAAGATCTGTTCCAGGTCGAGGCGCGACACTAAAGGAAAAAACCTTCGCTCAGATTGCCCGACATTGAACGTATTCCTATTCGCCCGTATGATTCATCGTCGGAAAAATGAGGCGAATGTCGGGCATTCTGAGCGATCCTAGAGGCATGCTGCCTTAAAGCCTTACTGTGAAAGGATTTTTATGAAGACGTTGCTGCTTGACGTAGATGCATGGGACGTGACCCTCGACGCGAGCGGGCAAATTGCCACGGCCATTGGCCCGTACAGTATCGCGCAAAATGTCGCGAATATTGTTAGACTTTTTACAGATGATGCGTGGTATGACAGGGCGCGGGGCATACCCCATTTTGCGATTGATTTGGCTCAGCGCCCTGATCCGGCTGTACTGCGCAGCCGGGTGCGTGCAGCCGTGCTGCAGGTTGATGGCGTGGCAGAGGCCGAGGTGTCTACGGAACTGGACGAGGATGGGCGCGTTTTAGGCGGGGACGTAAGGCTGACTTTAGAGACGGGGGAGGTTGCCGATGTTGCGCTTTAATCCGACCACAGGCGTGAGCGTTGATGACATCTCTGTTGTACGTGAAGTCGTCCGCGAGGACTGGCGGCGGGCTTTTCAGAAAGACGGCGACCCGCCGCTTGACGTAGACCCGGAAACCCCGGCCGGGCAGCTGATTGACTCCCAGACCGCCCACATAGTTGAGAAGGATAATGAAATTCTCTTTCTATCTCAGCAGTTTAACCCGCTGAGCGCGGAAGGGGTCTTTCAAGACGCTCTCGGGAAAATTTATTTTTTGAACAGGAAACGGGAGCAGGCGTCGGTCGCGGTATGTACCTGCACCGGCCTTGAAGGCACGGCCATCCCGGCCGGGGCGGCGATCAGGTCATCTGTCGACGGCACGCGGTGGCTGTGCCAGGAGGGGGTGACTATCCCGGCAGGCGGGGAAGTTTCGGCGGTTTTCGTTGCTGAAAAAACCGGCCCCTTAGCAGCTGCCGCTCATACCTTGACAGAGATTGTCACTATCGTGCCAGGCTGGGATGCAGTGACTAATGCCGCCGCTGCTGTGACAGGGAGGGATGTTGAGTCTCAAATGGAATTTGAGCAGCGCAGGTATAACTCCGTTGCTGTCAACGCCCGCGGGTCGCTCTCCGCGCTCTACGCTGCTGTAGCTGCCACATCAGGCGTGATCGATGCTGTGGTGCTTGAAAATCAAGGTAGTGAGATGATCTGGCGGTGGGGTATCGCGATCCCCGGACACTCTGTCTGCGTGTCAGTCATCGGCGGAGATGACGAGGATATCGCCGAGGCGATCTATCGTAAGAAAGACGCGGGCTGCGGCACATGCGGCAACCACGATGTGGTTTATACGGACAGCGTGCAGCCGGGGCAGCCTGAGTACACGTACTCCATAGAGCGCCCGGAACCGTTGCCTGTGCGTTTCCGGGTCGTAATAAGGCATTCGCCTGCAACCCCCGGCACAGTTGACACCCTCGTGCGCGAGGCTATCGTTGCTGAGTTCGAAGGCCGCGGCCTGCATGGCACGCCGCGCGTGGGAATGTGCCAGTCTGTCTACGCCGCGCGGTTTTATTGCGCCGTCGTCGAGGCCGCGAAAATAGCGGCCCTGGATACGATCTACATAGCCGCCGGCACGGGCGATTACGGCGATCATATAGACATAATGGCAACGCAGGCGCCGGTTCTTGATCCTGAAGATATCCACGTCGAGATTATATGAGCAGGTACGCAGACATAATCCTAGAGCTAATCAGGGACGGCGGGGTTGAGTTTCTGCCCCTGATTGATCCCGAAAAGCTTGCCCGCGACATCGATGAGATTGATGCCGCCGAGGGCATCGATCTTGACGTGTGGGGCTGGCGCGAGCGCATACAGCGGGACGAGCTGAAAGATGTTTGTCGCGACTGGTGGGGCTTTGCTGAGTCTGACCGTAGCGCGGACGAGCCGATGCGCGGCGGGAGCGCGGAATGGACGCGCCCGCGTGAAGAATTTCTGGGCTTTGAGGAGAATGACTTTGAACCGTTCAATCAGGCACCCGCATGGGACGGGAATGAAAATTTACTTTCAAAAGTCTTGAGCGACGATGAATTCCGGCCATTCGTATTATGGATGGCCTTGGCAAATTCAACCGATAATCAATCATTGTTGGCCGAAATTCTTCACGATTTCGTACAGGACACAGAGCCGTTCATTCAGCGCATCGCCGACGGCCTGCTCGCCGGGCTGCCTCAAAGATATGACCCCTCCTCATATATAATCTCTTTGATTCGCACAGGTCGGGCTAAGATTTCTGAAAGAACGGATATCGAAACATGGTATAAAAATATCTTTAATATAGATATTTCCACAGGCGCCGGGCTTGATTATTGGGGAACTTACGCAGGAATTTCAAGGGAAAACGTTCTTTCTGATATAAAAACATGGTTCGGTTTTGAAGAATCTGACTATTATCCTTTTAATAATTTCCCTATGTGGAATGGGATTCTTCAAGAAGCCGTTCCTTTGGACGATGATAATTATCGTTTGCTGGTATTATGGAAAATGCTGGCAAATATAACGACAGATGACAACCCTCAAAATTTCTTGCCGGAGATTTTTGATGGCGATGTACCTGAGACGTTCCCTGGCTCTGAACCAGAGCCAGAACCAGAACCGCCGTTGCCACCGGACTATCCATATTCCGAAGCATTATACAATAGACAAGACCCGACAATCCAGAGCCAGTATTCAGCTTCAGACAGGATTATCGCCCTTGTTCGGTCATCTCGCATTAGGGTACTTCCAGACGTTGATATACAGACTTTCTTTCAGAATATATTCGATATTGAGACCGCTTCAGGTTATGGCTTAGATGTTTGGGGCAGGATAGTAGGCATTGACAGATATTTGCCAATGGCAGATACCGAAAATTGGTTTGGATTTTTTGAAGCTGATTTCGAGCCATTCGATCAATGTCCAATGTGGGACGGGCGAAGGAACGAATGGTCAAAGCCTTTAGGAGATGACGAATACAGGACATTGATACTTTGGAAGGCTCTGGCCAATATATCCACGGCGGACGCTTATAGCCTCAATAATTTGCTTCAGGAATTATTCGTAGGAAAAGAGATATTCGTACAAGAATCATATGACATAAAGACCATTGGCGTAGACGAATATCTTAATTATCCTAATGCGCAAATATATCAAGACACATTCGGATTTGGCGAGGCCGACTACGAGCCTTTCAACCAAGCGCCGTTGTGGGACGGAAGATATTTTGTACGTATTTCCAATGTAATGGAATTGACTTTGTACGTATTTTTTGACTTGAAGCCTTATGAAAGGGCTATACTTGAAGAATATGGTTTATTAGCGAAAGGTGCTGGAGTAGGTTTTAACTGGGTCGAAATTCCGTTGCCCGTCTTTGGTTTTGCTGAAGCAGACTATGATCCTTTCGATCAGGCTCCATTTTGGAACGGCGGATATATAAAGTGGGAAGATAATGATTACCCATATTTCGGATTTTTAGAAAGCGATTGCCAGCCATTTTCACAATATCCTTTCTTTGAGCCTGATATTCCATATTACGGTTTCGCAGAGGCTAATTGTAACAATATGATGCCGTTTTGGGACGGCAAGGAAAAATTATAACAACGGTCAGGAGGAAACATGATTCCTAATCAACCGAAAATTATTCCAATGCCGTGGGCGCAAAACGGCGACCGGAGCGTCATTCCTGAAGAAGTTAGTACCAGCGGCGCCGCGAATGCCAGCTGGAATGACGGCTTTCCGCCGATTACGAGGGTTTCGAAAAACGCTGGCGGCAAGCCCCCGTTGGGCATAGATTTTCAGTCAATTTTCTATACCATCTCTGGACATTTGTTCTGGTTGCAGAGCGGGAATGTCTATAGCTGGTCCAATAAATTGAATTATTTGGCGGGCGCGCACGTGCTCGGTTCCGACGGCCAGGAATACCGCGCCAAAGCCCCTTCCGGGCCGGAAATTCCCGGAACCTCTGGCTATGTGGGCGCGATCGACCCCGTGGCCGATACGCAGCAGACGTATTGGCAGGTCGATGCCGCAGGCGCGATTGACGTTTTTCACGGAGCGACTGAGCAGGCCGCCGGCACTTCTGGCCTCGTGCCAGCGCCGAATGCCGGGCAGGTCTCGCTCTTTTTGCGCTCTGACGGCACGTGGGCAGAGGCAATCAGGTATCTCGAAGGCACGGGCATCAAAATCGCTGGCGGAGTTATCAGTCTCGCCACCGTTACCGGCCTGACCGCAGGAACTTTCGGCCAGGCACAGAGCGGAACCGTAGGAGACGGACAGAGCTTCAAGACTCTCAAGATCTCTGTCGACGACTACGGCCGCATCACCGCCGTTGAAGAAAAAACAATCACGATTTCTGCCGGCGGGGGCGGTTCAGGTTCGAATGTCATGGCTCAGCCGTCCGTCGCGCATAACAGCCACATCGTCCCCGGCGAGACTTTCACGGCGACTTTTGGGTCTGAGTCGTACTTGGTTGACGGCGCGATTCTGAAATTTACGGGCACGTTTGCCGGCGTATCTTTCGGCGATGTCAGCGCTAGCGACGGCGCAGGCAGCGTTCAGCTGACCATGCCGCTCGACGCGACGGGGGCTGTCGAGCTGTCGGTGCGCGCGCACGATAGCTATGGTAACGTCTCTTCCCCGACTGTTGTGACAATCGTGCCTTCTTCTGGCGGCGCGTATGTTGCCACGCCGACGCTCACTTTGAGCACGAATTCCCTGTCAGCCGGCGAAAATTTAACGCTGCTCGGGTCGCCTTTTTCGACGCCCGGATCGACTTCTGGCGTGCATGATAAGACAGACTGGCGCGGCTTTCTTGGCGGGAACCAAGTTTGGCAGAGCCTGAATGACACAGCAAACAAAACCTCGAAGCTCGTCGCATGGAACCAGCTTTCCCCTGGTACAATGACTTTTCAGGTGCGCTACCATGACTCCGTCCTCGGCTGGAGCGACTGGAGCGCGGCAAAAACGTGCGTCGTGCAGCAACAGGCACAGGCCACTGTCAACCCGCCTACCATCCAAAGCCCCACCAACGGCGGACTTTTCGCCGTTTCACAGGACCTGACTGTCACCGTCGATACATTTTCGGTGTCAGGCGGGAGCGATACACAGGCGTCCTTGACAGTAGGAATTTACGCCGACAACGGCGGTTCTGTGCAAAAAGCCACGAAAACCGTGGCCGGAACCGGAACCTCGGTAACTTTTTCGAGCGCTGACCTGTCTCAAATTGTTGACGGCGAGACGTATTACCTGATCGCGTATCGGACTGGCACGAGCCTCGGGCAGTCTGGAAATTCCACGCCGGTCAGCATTACAGCGACCTCCGCGTACGTCGCAACGCCGTCAATCGCTGGGCCGTCTACCGGCTCAGAGATCATCAAAACTTCTCAGCGCGGAGTGGCCTTGTCAACTTTTGAAGTTATCGGCGGGAGCGATACGCCGGTTCAAAAAGAAGTCAAAATATGCACTGACTCCGCTGGCACGAATGAGGTTGCCCGCCAAGCTTCCTCCGGCACGGGTTGGGTATATTTTGATGAAAATGACTGGGGCAGCTTTGCCGACGGGCAGTATTACGCTTTTGGCCGCTGGCAGGGCCAGACCCTGGGCTGGAGCGCATGGTCAGAGCCGGTCGTCTGGAATATCCGCGGACCCTACATCCGCGCCCCGTGGATCAGGGAGCCGGGATATGGCGATTATATTTTCAAGGCCGGCGTGACTGTTGAGGTATATCAGTTCGAATGCGAGGGTGACGCTGATACGCAGGACGAAATGCAGGTCCAGATTTTTGATGACACGGCAGGAACGACGGTGCACACTTTCAGCCAACAGAGCAGCAGCCTGACCCTGAACACCGGCGACTTGACGATCTACAATCTCGACAGCACGCATAGCTATAAACTCCGTGTCAGACAGCGCGGTGTTACTTACGGCTGGAGCGACTGGAGCGATGTCGACGTATCATACCTGCCCGTTTCGCCGGTTCTTGAGGAGAACTCATGGGCCGAAATCTCAGATATAGGCAGCCGGGGTATCGCTCAGAATGTCTGGGACATCGGCGATGTCAAAAAAGTCACGCTGAGCGGATACCTCGGATACCATGTCACGAATGGGGTTTTTGACAACCACGGCCCCAACCCGGACAATGACAAGACGACGCCCGGCGGCGGGACAGGCGACGGGTATGGCCTGAAAATAGTGACGTTCGAGATTAACCACCACGCGGGCGTGTACCTGCAGGGGTTTACGGTCGACTATAAGACGGTCATCAACGAAAATGGAATCCGTCTCGACCCCTTGCCGATTGATATCGCGCTAGTAAACGGGCCTGATGTATCGATCGGTAATTTCCAGGACACGATAACGATCGGGGAATACACCGTCAATCGGCCGGCTTACTGCCCGGCCGGCGGGGACCCGAAGGAATATGACTCAAGCTATGCTCGGTTCTTGATGAATAATCGTGATCCCGACCCATCTAGCTATACCGGCTCGCATAACGCTGGCGGCTGGGAGGCTTGCGATGCCAGGTACTGGCTGTTAGGCAGCACTGATACGGCACCATCGGGGTATGATACCAACCAGTCCGATACTACAGCTTTGCCACGCGACAAGAGCGGGTCCACGCCGTCGAGTTCTGCCCTGAGCTCGCCGGTTGCGAATTCGCTTATGTCGTGCCTCCCGCAGGAACTACGGGCAGTTATGTCGGAGATGTATGTATATACCGACAATATGGGAGATGCCGTAGATTATGAGAATATGACCGACCAACATGGGCAATTCATGGGGTCTATGTCTCAGAGCGAGCAATATGAAGATATTCTTAGCCATGTTACGGAAACTAAGGAATATATGATAGCTCCGTCCGAATATGAATTATACGGAACTATATCTCAGTCTAACCCCGGCGAGCAGGAATATCAAGAACAATATGAGTACTATGCTAATGGGGCAGTTAAGTGGCGCGCAGGATATTTTGCCACTTATTGGTGGTACACGTCGTCTGATACGTGGTATCCGATGAGGCCGGAAGGCTCCCCGGGGATCTTACCCGTTTTGGGCAGCATGTCAGTAGCGATCATGCTACGCAGCCCGGCCGTCAACCCAGTCTGGGACAGCAACGATAACTGCTACAAGCTCGGCAATAAGTTCGTCGTTTCGAAAACAAGCGCGCAGGCAGGGCACCCGCAGGCGATTTCGCCTGTCATTAGGCTTGCGGAGGAAGCGAGCTAATGATGTACGTTTGTCATCACGACTTTTCCGGCGTTGATATGCGTGGAGAGCCTGTCTCCTTGCACAGAGGAGACAGGCTTGAAAGGCGCGGAGGCTTCCTCGGGCTGGGCGGGCGCGTGATATGCGCCGCCCGCTCGCTCGTGGGCAAGCAGCATTTCGCGCGGGACGATGACGGGCGCGGCCTTGAGCGCGGGGACCTGACGTATGCCTTGGCATACGCCCCTCGGCGCAGGATGAGCGACCTGCACGGCCGTCCCGCGAGGCAGCGTTTTTCAGACGAGGAGCTGAAAACCCTGTGTACGCGGTGGGAAAAATACAAGAAATCTGACGAGTTCTGGCTGTTCAACGATGACTTTTTTGACGAGGAGATTGATGTCTTGAAAGAAATCGCGGCGTCCGTGAACGTCGAAATCTCAATTGAAACTAAGGCGGAGGCAGCAAATGTATAAAATTATTTCAATGGGCAAGGTCTTAGCTCTGTGCGACAAGCCCCGTTTCGTGCGCAAAAAGGCCTTGACCGGGGCATGGGTTGTGACAGACGAGGAGACGGCCGAGGCCGTGGCAGTACGCGGAACGGTATACGCCCTCGAAGGAAAGCCGGCTGTCCGTGGAGCGCAGCTGGCGAAAATCGTGCCCGTGGAAGGCGGCGAATTCCTTTTTGACGAGGTCGGGCAGAGGGTCAAAATCTCTGATCACAAGGCCGACCTGGCCGCGCTTGAAGATGCTATGTGCGAGCTGGACGTAAGCGACCAGGTCGCGGCTTTGGAAGATGCACTTTGCGAAATCGATATGGGGAGGGAGTAAGCCATGGATAAGATTTGGGCAAACCGGCTTGTCGCCGGAACAAAGGTATGGACCGAAGTACCGGCCGCGCGCAAGGCCGCGGTCAAGGCCGAGCTTCTTCGCAGGGTTGACAGCGGCGAAATCACAGAGGAGCAGTACGTCGATATCGTCGGCGTAGAGTAAAAACCTGAAGGCCGGGGCTGAAACCCCGGCCTCTTTTTTGCTTAGTGGCTAACCAACTTGGTTATGCAAATTCCGTGCCTGGTCGATGCGCGTCGTCGTTGGAAAAAATTTTCGCCGACGTTGGCGAATTTTGAACGAAATGACCCTTGGCCGTATAATCCATCGCCTGAAAAATGAAGCCCGTATGGGGCATTCTCGCGGGTTTCAGAGGCATGCGCCTGAAAGCCTTATCACCAAAGGATTTGTCGCGTGCATTTTCGGGGGCGGAAACGCCTCTCTCACGCATCTGTAAAAAATGTCCAGAAATTGGCAAAAGCCGTTTTTTCGGGCATTTGATTCAAGGAAAGCTTGATATAAAAGGACGAAATCGATTTTCCAAAGTTTTTAAAAAGCCGCGCTCTCGCATCTCGTATCCTGCCCCGTAGCGCCTCGACCAGCTTGGCCATGTCATTTTTTCATAGCCAGAAATTGATCCGCGATACGGTCAACCGGCATTAAAAAAGCCCCTGAAACAGGGGCTTTTGAATCATGTCTTACCGGCGGCCAAACTTGCGCCGGATTTCTTCAAGTTTTGCTTTAGGTATAGCCTCCCCTTCACGGCGGCCGCATCGGGGGCAGACGCCATTTATGACGCCAGTATAGCCGCAGACCGGATCTCGGTCAATGGGGTGGTTAATGCTGCCATACCCCACGCCCTGGTCGTGCATGTAACGCACGATTTTCTCGAAGGCCTGGAGGTTCTTGCTGGTGTCGCCGTCAAGCTCCACGTAGGTGATATGGCCGCCATTGGTCAAGGCGTGATAAGGGGCCTCGATCTGGATTTTTCGAAAGGCCTTGATCGGGTAGTTCACCGGAACATGGAACGAATTGGTATAGTAATCTTTGTCTGTAACGCCTTGAATGACCCCGTAGCGCGCTCGATCAAGCGGCACGAAGCGCCCGGCGAGGCCCTCGGCGGGCGTGCCCAGGAGGCTGTAATTCAGCCTTTCAGTCCGGGCGGCCTCGTCGCAGCGCCCTCTCATGTACTTGATGACCCGCAAGCCGTATTCCTGCGCGTCCTCGCTTTCCGCATGGTGCGCGCCGGTCATCGCCACAAGGCACTCTGCCAGGCCGATGAAGCCCACGGTCAGGGTTCCGTGCTTCAGGATCTCGCCGATCTCGTCATCCCAGCCGAGCTTTTCAGAGTCAAGCCAGATGCCGTTGCCCATGAGAAAAGGATAGTTCCTGACCTTGCGCTTCCCTTGGATTTTAAGCCGGTGCTTGAGCTGCCTGAAAACGATGTCCATCCTGTCGTCCAAAATCTCGAAAAACCGGTCCCAGTCCCCATGCGCCTCGATGCCTATGCGGGGAAGGTTGATGGTGGTAAAGCTCAGGTTTCCCCGGCCGCATGTGACTTCCCTGCTCGGGTCATAGACATTGGCCATGACCCTCGTCCTGCATCCCATCGTCCCGACTTCATTATCCCAATCGCCTGGCTGCGTGTAGAAAGCCCTATTGAACGGCGCGTCAAGGAAGGTGAAATTCGGGAATAGCCTTTTGGCAGATGTGGCAATGGCCAGCTCGAATAGGTCGTAGTTCGGGTCGCCGGGATTGTAGCTGACCCCATCCTTGACCTTGAAAATCTGCACCGGGAAAATCGGGGTCTCGCCATCGCCCAGGCCTTCCTGCGTGGCCAGCAGGAGATTCCTAATGACCATGCGGCCCGCGGTGGAGGTGTCCGTGCCGTAGTTGAGAGAGCTGAAGGGGACCTGCGCCCCCGCGCGCGAGGCCATGGTGTTCAGGTTATGTATCAAGGCCTCCATGGCCTGGTGGCAGGCCGCGTTCGTCCGCTCGAACGCCCGCGCCTGCGCGTATTCGTGTGCCCGCCTGACCTCGCTACCTTTCTCAAGGCAGATTGCATATTCGCGCCGGTCAATGTCAATACTGGATCTATTATCGACGGTAATTTCATTGACTATTTTTTCAAGCAAGCCATCGTATGAAGGATAATCCCAGATAGTATGGCGATATTTCAACGACATGTATTCCGAAAACGCGTCCCGGTATTCCTTCTTGAAAGTTTTGTTGACATACGGAGCCATGCAATAATCAAAATGCGGAACGCTCTGCCCGCCGTGCATCTCGTTCTGATTGGCCTGGATCGCTATGCAGGCCAGGGCGGCGGCGGAGCCGATCGAATTCGGCTCGCGCAAAAAACCATGGCCAGTGTGGAATCCCCCTTCATATAATTTCAGCAAATCTATTTGGCAGCATGTTTCAGTAAGCATGTAAAAATCTTTATCATGTATATGAAAATCACCTGATATATGGCCGTCCGCAATATCTTTCGGCAAAATATGGTTATTTACAAAGAAGTTCGACCCCTCGGAGCCATATTTTAGCATGGTCCCCATGGCCGAATCGCCGTTGATATTGGCGTTTTCGCGCTTGAGGTCTATGTCCGTCGCATCGGCGTAAGTCAGACGTTTGTACGTCTGCATCAAAAAGTCGTGCGTGTCGCGTATCCGGGCGTGCTCTGAGCGGTAGAGTATGTACGCCTTGGCCACGGCCGGGAAGCCGCGCCGCATGAGCGTCAGCTCAACGGCGTCCTGCACGCCCTCGACCGTCGGCTCATCGCCGATGCCGGCAACCACGTCATCTGTCACCGCCTGAACGTCCGCATCCGTCATCCCGCCTACGGCCTGGGCGGCCTTTTGGATCGCCGTGAAAATCTTGCCCGCGTCAAAAGCGACTATCGAGCCGTCTCTTTTCTTAATTTGAGCTGGCATGATTCCCTCCCAGGCCGTGCTTTACGCGATCATGCTCCTCGGCGCGCTTTGCATTGTTCCAGCGGTTCATATCGCCCACGAGGTACCCCGTGATACGGCGGATGCGCTCGAATTTCACGCCGGCCCCTACCATTTCCTGATCATTTTGACCCCGTACCATAATCAAACCCTCCGTGTTCATGATGCCGCAGCAGCATGCGGCTTGCCACGACGATCAAGTCTATAAGCTCGCTATCGGCCCGGTCTTCCCAGCCGGGCAGGCCTTTTGTAAGCTCCCGCGTGACCTCGCCATATTCTTCCCCTAGAAAACCCAGGGCGTGAAAACGCCCCTGCGCGAAGTCCGGGTGCGCCGCGCGCGCATGTTCAAAGCGCGCGCGGACGGCTGAAAAAATGTCATCGAAACTGGAATATTTCACTTTGCCTCCTTGCAGTCTGATTGCCACGCCGCCACGGCAGAATACAGCTCAAGGCCGGGGGCGCACAGGAGGCCGGATTCGTGCGCAAGCTCACGCCCGTTCAGGCTTGTGCGCAAAATGACGGGAATCTGCCCGGGATTTTCCGTCAAGATTTCGTGTAGGGCGGCCAAATTTTCCGGCGTCGCCATGCCTTCAGGGATACGGATCGTGATCGGATCGGGCGAGAGGGCGGCGACTTCTTCAAGGGTCGAAATCCTGATAGCTTCCAATTTCAGCAGGTCAGGATTTCCGTATTCCTCTTTGGCTTTGTACGTGCTGATTTTCGCATAGATGACGATCGGCATGCCTGACCCCGGCTTCAAAACGCCCCGCTTTTCATCAAAAATATCCGGGAAAACCGTTACCTCGGCGCGTCCTGAACCGTCTGAGACTGTCACAAAGGCCATGGCGCGGCCGGCTTTTGTCTTGATCGTCCTGGCCTTGTCAACTATAGCGCAGATTTCGGCCACGGCCGGGCGGTCCTCGAAATCTGCCTCCTCGAAATCGCGTATGCTCATCCATTCCTGCCGGGCAGCTTCAAAAGGCACGGCGGCAAGCGGGTCAACGGTCAGGCAGCGGCCAAGGATATCAACCTCCCAGCGCATCCGCCGCGCCTGGCCTTCCGGCTTATGGTTATCCCATGCGCCTTGAAGGCCTATGCCACCGTCAACAAGGGGCAGGGCGGCAAGCCCGCGCTTCGTCTTTGCCGATGCCTTGGCCTTTATCAGACTCTCCCGCGCTGCAAGCATCCGCGCCCGCGGCACGCCAAAGCAGTCGCACGCGCCTGACTTGACGAGAGTTTCGATATCCGGCTCTTTGATGCGCGGAGTACGGCGCACGAAGTCGAACAGGTTTTCAAATGGCTTTTCAGCGCGGGCTTTTTCGAGTGCCTCGAAAGTTTTTTCACCGATGCCCTTAATGCCTCCCAGGCCGTATCTCACCCGGTCTCCGTAGGCGTGAAAGCCCCACCCGCTTTCGGCCAGCGATGGCGGCAAAATTTCAACGCCTGAACGGCGGGCGTAATCCATGATGCCGATCGAAACTTCGGAATCCTTCTCATGCGAGAGCGCGGCCGCGATGAATTCCGCCGGGTGGTATTTTTTCAAGTACGCCGTCTGGTAGGCCACAAGGGCGTACGCAGCCGAATGGCTTTTGTTGAACCCGTAGGCCGCGAATTTCTCCATGAGGTCGAAAATTTCCATGGCCTTATCTTCGGCAATGCCGTTTTTCAGGCAGCCTTCCGCAAAAACTTCCCGCTGCTTGGCCATTTCGGCGGGCTTCTTCTTGCCCATCGCCCGGCGCAGGATATCAGCGCCGCCCATTGTATATCCGGCCATTGCCCGCGCGATCTGCATGACCTGTTCTTGATAGACGATGACGCCGTACGTTGGTGACAAGATCGGCTCAAGGAGCGCGTCCAAGCCGAAATATGAGACTTCCTCCTCCCCGTGCTTGCGGCGTATGAAGGTGTCGATCATACCGCTCCCGAGCGGCCCCGGGCGGTACAAGGCCAGCATGGCGATCAGGTCTTCGAAGCAGGTGGGGCGCAGGCGCGCGAGGTATGACCGCATGCCGGAACTTGCGAGCTGGAAAATCCCGTCCGTCTCACCGGCTGACAGCAGCTCATATATGGCCGGGTCATCAAGCGGAACGCGGTCAAGGTCAGGCGCGGCCTTGCCGTTTTCGGTGATATTTTTGAGCGCCTGATCCATAATCGTCAAATTTATCAATCCCAGGAAGTCGAATTTGACAAGGCCGATCTCCTCCGTCATCGGCCCGTCGAAAGCGGCCATGGCCTTCTTCTCGCGCACGCATATCGGTTCTCTTTCAACAAGAGGCACGTCTGAAACAACTATCCCGGAGGCGTGTGTCGATTGATTCCGGCACAGACCCTCTAAAGATACGGCGATCTCGAAAAGTTGCGGGTATTTTTCCCTGAACTTTTCGAAATCCTTAGTTTCAAAGCATTTTTTCAGCGAAATCCCAGTTTCTTCCGGCACGGACTTCGCAATCTTGTCCACATCCGGCAACGGCAGGCCTAAAACCCGCCCGGTATCCCGAATCAGCTGCCGGGGCTTGAGCGTGCTGAGCGTGCTGATTTGGCCTACATGATCCTCGCCGTACAGATCTTTCATGTGCTGAATGACTTCCGGCCTCCTAAGCTGGCAGAAGTCAACGTCTATATCTGGCAAGGATACGCGTTCCGGGTTCAAGAAACGCTCAAAAAACAAATTGTACGGAATGGGGTCGAGATTGGTAATTCTAAGCGCGTAGGCTGCAAGCGACCCGGCGGCCGAGCCGCGGCCTGGCCCTACAGGGATTCCACGGCTTTTCGCCCAGTTGATGAATTCTTGGACGATCAGGAAGTATCCGGGGAACCCCATTTCCTTGATGACTTTGATTTCCGTTTCAAGCCTCTGGACGTAGGCATCGCGGTCGCTTTCGGGGATGTCGCCGTCGTGAATGCGTTTTTCAAGGCCTTCCCGTGCCAGCCGCTCAAACTCATAGTCGGCGGAAACGCCTTCGGGCAGGGCATAAACGGGGAAATAATGCCGTCCCATCTCAATTTCTACGTTGCACTGCTCTGCAATCGCAACAGTATTCTCAAGCGCTTCGGGAACGTCATCGCCAAAAGCCGTTTCCATTTCGCCGGGCGTCTTGACGTAAAACTCATTGACGAAAGACAGCCGGTCCGTGTCAGAAAGCGTCTTTTTCGTGCCTATGCAGAGCAAGGCCTCATGCGCGTCATAATCGGACCTATCGAGGTAATGGCAGTCAGCCGTGGCAACAAGCGGAACGCCGGTTTCGTGGCTCAGCTCGATGAGCGCGTCATTGACCTTGAGTTGCTCAGGCAGGCCATTCGGCTGGATTTCGAGGTAGTACCGGCCCGGGAAAGCCTTCGCATACCTTTCGATGACTGACTTCGCCTTTGACATATCGCCTTCAAGGATCGCTTGAGGCACCTCGCCTACTATGCAGGCTGACAGGCAGATTATCCCGTCTGAATGCGCGGAAAGTTCTTTGAAATCCGTGCGCGGCTTGCTGTAAAAGCCCTTCGTGTACGCATCCGATGAGATCTTGAGGAGGTTTCGATAGCCTGTTTGGTTTTGAGCAAGCAGGATCAAGTGCCAGCGCTCAGGGCATTTCTTTTCGGGGTCCATGTTAGTCGTCGTATAGACCTCGCAACCGAAAATGCCCTTGATGCCAGCCTCTTTTGCGGCTTTTGCGAAATAGGCGACGCCTGACATGGAACCATGGTCAGTTATTGCCACTGCCGGCATTCCCATTTCAACAGCTTTCCGGCACAGGTCTTTTGGCCTGATCATGCCGTCAAGCAGCGAATATTCTGTGTGGACATGCAAATGCACGAAATCGGCCATTTTTGTTCCCTCCTTCCCCAAGGGGGCAGCAAATTTGACAGTATGGACGGCAGTATCATGCCGCCTGAAACCTGAACCAACCCAAAGAAATCAAATAGTTGCGTTTCCTGCTACCGTCCCAAAAAAGGACGCCCACAAGAAAAATATACACCAAGTTTTGGTCGTGTCAAACAATTTCGCAAAACAACCTTTTCCTTGCATAGCAAGGAAAAACAGCCATTTTTGCAAAAATCGTCCAAAAAATTTTTTCCGGTTGCAAAAAGGCAACAGCTGTGCGATACCCGCGAAATGACAGTATGGCTGACAGTAAAAAAGAGGAGGCAGCAGCATGGGAACGCTCACTACCGGCGGGCTTCAAAGCCTTCGTTATGACGCGGAAAAACGCGAGTGGACGACGAAATCTGATGCATTGAAGGCCCGCGTCGAAACGCCCGGGAAGCCTGAAAGGGCGCGCACGCCTCTCAGCGATGGCGATGGCCTTTACCTGCATCTGACCCCCGCCGGAAGCGCGATTTGGCGTATAGAATACAGGTACAAGGGCATTCGGAAAAGCTACACGGCGGGGCCATATATAAATGGTTTGTCCCTCGCGGAGGCACGCGAAGCCGCGGTACAGGTCAAAAAATGGATACGGGAGGGCATCGACCCGTCCGCGGCAAAGAGGAAGGGCGGGCGCGGCGAGGCTTTCAGGAGCGTCGCCCTGGAATTTTTCGCCCGCAAAACCACGCGCCTGAACGCCGCGTACCGTGAGCGCGTCCTTCGCAGGCTTGAAAAACATGTTTTCCCGAAAATAGGGAAAACCGCCATCGCCGAAATCGAGACGCAAGACCTTTTCAGGCTCTACAAAAACATTGAGAAAAAAGGCTTTGGCGAATTGGCGCACCGCATTGCCGGCCTGGTTGACCGAATCTGCGAGTACGCCCGCCTGACAGGCAGGATACCCGCAAACCCGGCGGCGCGCCTTTCCTCCGCCCTTGCCCCGGCCTCCCACGCCCACAGGCCGGCCATCCTTGACGCGGACGGCATAGGAGAAATGCTCAGACGCATCGAGAACTATCCAGGCTCCGAGGCACTCCGGAACTTGCTCAAGATCGCGCCGTACGTCTTTCTGCGCTCCCGCGAGATCCGGCTGGCAACCTGGGAGGAAATCGACCTCGAAAACGGCCTTTGGATTGTTCCGGCTGAGCATATGAAAATGGGCAGGGAGCATATCGTACCTCTTTCAACGCAGGTCATATCGATACTGAAGGAGATCCCGCGCGTTTCCGGCCTGATCTTTCCCGGTCGCACGGGCGGCCCGATTTCAAGAAACGGGTTGGCCCTGTCAATCAGATATTTAGGATACGGCAAGGGCCAGATGTGTTTTCATGGTTTCCGCAGCATCGCCTCTACAGTCTTGAACGAGCACGGCTGGCGGCCGGACGTGGTTGAGATGCAGCTTTCGCATATTGACCAGAACGCCGTCCGGGCCGCATATAACCGTGCCTCGTACCTCCCTGAAAGAAAGCAAATGATGCAGTGGTATGCCGATTTCCTAGACGCGGCGCGCAGCAACCGCCTGCTCGCACTCGTGTAGGATAGCCTTCATAACGGCCTCCCGGCTATATAGGCCGGTATCGCTGTCAACCCCCGCCCGCTGAAGTATGTCGCGGGCGTTTTCGCCCAGCCACAGCTTGCAGTCAGATAGCGTGATTAAGGAAGTGAAGATCCCATGCAGCTCGCCCGCCCTGTACCAGAATGTGCCTAGATACCGGATCGGGGCCAGGGAAATCGGGGAAGAGATCGGGTCAACCCCTTGTTGCCTGAGTAGGTTTTCTACCTCAATATCGTCGCCGGGAAGGCCATACAGGGCGGCAACGCCGTGCACGGAGAGGATGTCGCGCCCAAGCTCGGCCGTCCACAAGAATTTCCTGATAGCTGCCTCCTTGTCCAGCAGCAGCCCCACGGCCTTCCCGGCCTGCACCTTGTCATAGTAGTATACCGCGTCCGTCCGGAAATCCTCCTCGCCGCCGGAAGGCTGCACGCCCATCCTTTGCAGGGCATAAAAAGCATCCCCACGGCGGGCCTGGAGCGACAAGGCCACGTCATACAGAGTCACCGTTTCCATGCCTATGCCTCCTCAGCGTTCAAGAGCGCGGAAAACCCGGGCGCCGCCTTGACCTGGATTTTTGTTTTGGCCGGTATATCCACGAAAGTCTCCGTCTTCGGGATACGCACCCGCCCGGCCTTGCGACGAACGGTAGAGAGCGTGCCTATGTCTCCAAGCCGGTAGCTCTGGCCGTTCAGCAGGATGGTACCGATCAGCGTCGCATACGTATCTATGATATGTGAGATCTCCGTCTTGTTGAGGTCGCTGGCCTTGCCGCAGTTGACCAAAGCCCTGTGCAGGCGGTTGATCATTTCCCTTTTTGATATAGTCATATCACTTCACCTCGTTCCAAAGGTTAACATCTAAAAAATCAGCTGGAATTTTGGCCTCGGCCTGCACGGGCGCAGGCGCGGGTTCCGGTTCAGGCGCCGGCTCAGGCGCCGGTTCAGGCCGGGCCTGTGATGGCCGGGCGAAAGACACTTTTGGCACGTACGCCTGGGCCGGGGCGGCCTTTTCGGCCACCATCTTTTTTTCTTCAGAAAAAATATCAGAATGTTGTTGACGCGAATCCAAAAATGTTATATTAAAAGCATTAACAGACAATCGAGGAGCTACTTCCCCACGGCCATTAACATATGCCCCGGCCGTTAAAGCCCCGATGACCTGTACCAACCCTCCTTTTTTCAGGAATTGCTCACATGCCGTGGCGGTCTGCCCCCAGGCCGCCACGGCAAACCACAGCGGGCCTGCCTGCCCGTCCACGCATACAGACAGGCGCACGGACCTTCCGTCTGTTGACCGCTCAGGGTCAGACCCTAAGCGGCCGATGACGGTGATAACGGCAGAAGTGCTCATTTTCCCTGCCCCTCGGTGGTATTCAAAGCTTTTTGAATCCTTTCAAACCTGGAGATGTACGAATCGAAAACCTCGGTATCAATCCGCTCGAACCGCTTGCAGAGGCCGCTCCAGCGCAAAAGGAAGATCTCGATCCCAGACTCGGCCAGGGCGTCGCCGCGCCACTTATTTGTCCTGAGTATTTCGTCCGGCGCCTTAAGGTACTCCTCATATTTGGCATTATCTTCCTTGAATTCCTTTTCCTCGGCATAGAGCCGGCGGTCAGGCCGGCCGTTCTTGTCGACCAGGCCTTCGGCCTTGATCCGGGTCATAAATTGTTCTTTCGGGAAGTTTCGCCAAACCGCGATGATATTCTGGGCTAATGCCGAGATCGACCTTGACCCGAAAATCTCGTTATTTGTCGGAGGCGCGGCAGGAAAGGCGTCGCCCCTGACAGAGGAAGAAGTTTTTCTGGAATGGCAGACGATATGGCACTGCATCTGAGTATCCATCGCAAAATCGTGGAGCATGTCCATTGCTTTTTTCTGGCCATTATAATCGTCGAGGTCTATGGTTAAATTAGTAAAATTATCGATCAGGAGATGATCCGTACCGTACCGGCGCATGCTGAACTCGGCTGCGTTCAGGATATTTTCCATAGAGCATACATCTTTTTCGGGCCTGACATATACCGTCATATTTTCGAAAATATACGGCATTATCTCCCTGATATGCGCCTTGGCTTCTTCCTTGTGCGCCTTGATTTTAACGTAATCCTCATTTCCGAACATTTGCAGGTTGAAGTGGGCCAGGTATTCCTCCGGCGGCATCTCGAGGCTTGCAACGCACCATTTCCCACCATTCGTCATTGAAAAAGCCACGTTCTGCAAGGCCGCTTTGCTCTTTGCCGTGCCCTCAGGACCCACCCAGACCGTAACATGTCCGGAAACAAGGCGGATTTTCTGGTCTTTCGTCTGCCATGGAAGTACCTCGCCGGTAAGCAGCGCGTCCTTCTTTTCATCTGGCGTCTCGATGTAGGCCATGACCTTTTCGAGGGCATCCATCCCGTATCCTGTTGAAAGCTTCAAATCCGGCGGGCTGTATCGCTGCGCGCCGTCAATGACCGCGTTGATGTCAATGCCCTTAATTAAGGCTTCGTTAGCGTCCTTTACGCCGTCGGGCCATTTGGCTATCCAGCAACGATGGCTGCCCAGGCGGCGTATCAGCGCATCCCGCCCCGCCGCGCCGGCCGGGTCGTTGTCGAAAGCGAAAATGATCTTCTCGAACCCCTGCCACCACTCGAACGAATTTGTCACCCACGCCCCCTGGCCATTCGCGCCCATGGGAACGGAAACAGACGGAAATTTCAGGCCGTATTCGAGCATTGCCAGCACGTCCATCTCGCCCTCAAGCGGGACTATCGTGCGCGCATCAGGCGGAACGAGGTGCGCGCCATAGGGCACGGCATAGGACTCAGACGCGGGTGTGATGAAGAACTTTTTGTTCTCGAAATTACGCACCTTCGCGCCCACGGGCTTCGGGTTCCCCTCGGAATCAACGACACCAGGCCAGAAATACGGCATGACTATGCGCCTGTGGCCGTACAGGATGCCGTCGCAAACCCCAGCTTCCTCAAGTGTTTGCCTTGAAATATGACGCTTTTCGGCAAACCATGAAACGGTTTCGTCCGAAAGGGGCTGTAGAACTAGCTTTTCTGGGTGCTTATCGCCGAAAACCCATGAAAGTTCCACGTCATTCGGGTCCTTTGCCGGCGCGCTCTCGGCGTGCGTGCTGATCCCTTCGGAGGCTATGTAGCCCCGGTTCGACAAGTAGTTTTCCGCCCAGTCCAAAGCCTGCCGGAATGAGAATTTCGTGCCTGTCTTTGCTGACAGGATATCCTGAATGTAGCAGTAAACGTCTCCCTTCTTATCCCCCTCGGCGAACTCTTTGTACATGCCACGGTTTGGGCCATCCAGCACCATGCGGCAGCTCTGGCCGTCGCCGCCAGAGAGGCCATCCGCGCACCACTCTCCGCCTTCCCTGTGTCCGCCCGCCGATGCAGGGATGAGCTCCTCGGCAACTTCTTCAAGGTGTTCTAACAACAGTTCCTTGATTTGGGACGCGTCCTTCTTCATAGCCATTTTTCTACCCTCCAAGAGCCGTTTTCAGGATATCGTGCATCGATACTGCATCCGGCTCAGCGTTTGCGTCATTGTCAGACTGATACTGCGTAACAAGCGTCTCAAGCGTGCTCGCCTTCATGCGGGCCAGGTTTCTCAGCTGGCCCTTCTTCCAAAACCCGCCCGACCCGCCATTCAGCCCCCACTCGATCGCCTTCTTAACCTCCTCGGCGTCCATCCCTTGGGCCGCCTTTTCAAGCCCCGCACCCGCCTTGGCAGGGTCATCCTGCCCGATCTCCCTGCAAAAGGCCGTGAATTCCGTCTCAGCCTCGCGCTCTTGGCCGTCCGTCGCGGCCAGCTCAGGATACCTGGCCACGATTTCCGCCCTGATTTTTTCGCTTTCGAGGGCAGCCAGCTCGCGCTGCCTGTGCAGCAGCATGCCGGTCTTGGCGGCCTGGCTCGTGGTCTGGTTCTTTATGAAATTCACTATCCACAAGGCCTTCCCGTCAATGACAACTTTACCGTCCCGCTGAAACTTTTCCAGCACCTTGTCCACGTCCTCCCTGCTCAGGCCAGAATTATGGCGCAGAGGCAGGTACGGTATCTCAGCAAAAACGCCCAGATGGCTGACTTTCGGGGAGGTGAAAAGGTACAGGAAAACCACCTTTTCCGGCGCGGGCAGGTCTCCAAACCATTCATCCTCCCAGGTGTCCACGCGGACGGTCCTGAAAGTCACGGCGGCCCGCTTAGCCATTGCCGCAGCCTTCCTGGATGCGCCATTGCTTGTACAGACGGCGCATCCCGCTGCGGATCCTTTCAGCGGATGCTTCGGAGCAGGTCAGCTTGACGCGCCTCTTGAGCATTCCTACCAGCTCGCGGCTGACCCCCGCTTCCAGGGCCAGGTCGGCCACACGGTAGCGGGTGCTCCTCAAAAAATCGGTGATCTCTCTTGAAATAGACATCGCAACCCTCCAATTTTCCAGCAATATCAATACTCTTGTTAGTTTTGGAAGGACTTCCCCAAGGCCTTCCCGATTTCCCCCTGTCGAAAAAACTATATTTATTTGTCGGAAGATGTCAACTTACGGAGATTTTTAGCAAATTAGCAAATTTCCTTTGATGTCGCGTATCCGGCAAAACCTATGAAAATCTCGCCTCAAAAAATTTTTCCTTGCCCCTTTTCATCAATGTTATACTGAAACCGTCGGGCAATGTCAAGGCGCGGTCAAATTTCTCCAATCGGCAATTTATCCTTGCTATGACTGGAAAATTTCGCGGTCGGCATTTTCCGGGCAAAAAATATTTTTTCATCTAACTAACTTGGCTAGTTGGTTATGCAAGAATCGTTCCACGCAGGCATGCGTCGAGGCGCACTGTCGTTGGATAAAAATTTTCGCCCAAATTGGCAAATTTCGCGCTGAAAGGCACGACCGCTTATGATTCATCGTCCAGCCTGAAAAGCGCCTTAAATCGAACGAGAGGGGCATTGTCGCGCGTGCAGCCGGAAAGCATTTTGTAGCAAGGCCGAAATGGCGGCGCTGCGTGCAGGACGTTCAGGCGGCGCGGAAAACGGCGTTCAGGCGCCGGGAGAATGGCGTTCAGGCGGCCTAAGAGAAGAGGTATCTCCTTAATAAGAATAAAAGGAAAGAGAGAGAGAGAAGAAAGGGGG
>Ga0310786_10000692_pt1 | contig 53914 bp, 82 predicted proteins | sample AusTroGonzalo_MG_FD_203881 | JGI IMG/M metagenome (GOLD analysis project Ga0310786, IMG submission 203881) | Bovine rumen microbial communities from tropical cattle in Woodstock, Queensland, Australia - Gonzalo_03 (v2) (version 2) | ecosystem: Host-associated > Mammals > Digestive system >...
GATCCTGCTTCGATTGATTTAATAGTTACCTCACCACCTTATGACAATATAAGAACTTACAATGGATTTAGCTTTGATTTTCAAGGCATAGCTAAAGAAATGGTAAGGATTCTTACCGAGGGGGGGTATTAGTTTGGGTTGTATCTGACCAGACTATAAACGGTAGCGAATCAGGAACAAGCTTCAAACAAGCCTTATATTTTAAAGAGTTAGGGTTAAATTTACACGATACAATGATTTGGCAAAAAGATAGTTGCGCATTTCCTGATAGTACAAGATATATGCAGATTTTTGAGTATATGTTTGTATTCAGCAAGGGGAAACCGAAAACAGTAAATCTTATTGCCGACAGAAAGAACCTTTGGTCAAACATCAAAGTGCATGGCACGTTCCGAGAAGCAGACGGGAGTTTAAAAGGGCGGTCAGCACAATGGAAAGAAAGCGTAGTTAAGGAATATGGTTATCGGTTTAATGTTTGGAATATCCCAACAGAAAAGAACAACAAAACGGGGCATCCGGCAGTATTTCCATCAAGCATAGCTAAAGACCATATACTTACTTGGTCAAAAATCGGTGATACAGTTTGCGATCCGTTTTCAGGGAGTGGCACAACCGCTATACAGGCACTAAACTTAAACCGAAATTTCATAGGCTTTGAAATCAGCAAGGAATATTACGAAAAATCTATGAAACGGATAGAAGAAGAAACGGCACAGATGACATTGTTTGATTTTATGTAAAGGAGTAACAAGCATTGGAAAATAACGAGAAATCACTTGACAAGCCAATAAGCGAGAAAGACAATCCTACGAACGAACGAACGAACGAACAAAGGTGCATTGTCTCTTTGAGCAATCAGGGACTTTTAAGAACGAATTTCGGAAGTTAGGCTATGAAGCCTATGACTATGATATTCAGAATGAATTTGGTGAAACTGATTATGTTATAGATTTGTTTGAGGAAATCAGAAAAGGATATGACGGCAAGCCGAGTATCTTTGATACTTTTGGGGAAAATGATTATGTATTTGCTTTTTTCCCTTGCACACGTTTTTCATCTAAAATCCCTGTTTGGTTACGAGGTGAAGCCCCACAACAAGTAAATTGGTCAGACGAAAAGAAACTCCAATACTCTATGAATATGCAAGAAGAATTATCGGAATTGTATCAATTAATCTGCAAGATGGCTTACATAGCATTTGAAAAAGGTATCAAAATGATTATCGAAAATCCTTACGATCATGCACATTATTTGACAATGTATTGGTGCTTAAAGCCTATGCTTGTGGATAAAGACAGAACTAAAAATGGTGACTATTTTAAGAAACCTACACAGTATTACTTTTTAAACTGTTGTCCTAAAAATAATTTGGTTTTTGAACCTTTAGATTGGGTGCAGCAAAAATGGGTTAAGCACCAAAAGAATGAGAACGGAGTTAAACGGCAAGTAATGAGAAGTATGATACATCCTCAGTATGCAAACAGATTTATACGGAAATATTTGATTGATGATCCCACCACCTAAAAGGGTGTGGAAATAAACCAAAGCAACCGTCCTATCTAACGCATAAAAATCGAAATAATATATCACACTTGGGCGTTGTTGCAAAATTCAAAGTGGCGGTCTGAAATATGGCTGCCACTGGGAAGGAGAGATATGTATACAGATTTATCTAATTATGTTAGAGGTGAAGTTTTATATAGAGGTACAGATAGCGAACAATTATACCACTTTTGGAATTGTAAAAAGTGTGGGAGAGAATATAAAACAACAAAATTAACAGGATTAAGTGGGCTTTGCTATGAGTGTTTAGACAAAAATCAGAAAGAAAAACAAGCGAAAGCGAAAGCAAAGGCTTTAAAAACAGCATTAGGAACTATAAGGCAGAAATTTAGAAAAAAGTTTAATATCAAAAACATTCCAACAGTAGTTGTTGATGGCGAAAAATACTATCAAGAAAAGGCTTTTAAGAAAGCATTAGACGAGATATTTAATGAAATTCAGGAGCAAATATATGAGTGAAGAAAGCAAAGGCAAAATAGAGATTATACAGACAGGGGCTACAACGGCTAAGGTAATTTTAAATGGTCAGGACATAAGCAACGTGGTTACAAGCTATACGATAACTCACGAAGCAAATCATATAGCAAAGTTGGAACTGATTGTAGGCAAGAATTTTACGGGAATTAAACTTGACGAAACTTGCGAGGTTTCGATTAGGTAAGAGGATGAAAAAAATGAAGATTAAATGCGATATGTGTGAGAAAGTTGTAGATACGGCTAAACCGAGGATTGACGGATGCCTAGATGTGCCAGTTGCGGTTACGTTTGAACTTTCTGACGGTAGCAAGATTACGGCTTGTAGTGAATGTATCGAGAAATCGAGTGAAAATCCTGAATATCTGGAAAATTTTCTGAAAGTGAGGGACGCAAAAATATGAGATTTTCAGTTATTATACCTGCACATAACTCTGAGAAGTTTATTTGGAATGCTTTATCGAGCATAGAACGCCAATCATTTAAGAACTTTGAACTGATAGTTGTCTGCGATAGATGTACCGATAACACTAAGTCAATAGCTGAGAGTTACGGTGCTAAGACTTTGGAAGTTGATTTTGGGCGTGACGGGTTAAGTAGAAATGCCGGACTTGATATGGCACAAGGGGAATACATTTTATTTTTAGATCACGATGACTTTATACTTCACGAATTTGTGTATGAAGAAATCGACAGGAAGTTAAGGCAAGAGAATGATCCCGAATTGTTATGTTGTTCGTTTATCTGGAAGGGGATTGGATATACCCGTCCTATTGCAAAGAACGGCAAATTGTTACCGAACGTATGGTCAAAAGCGTGGCGTAGGGATTGGGTGAATGATACCCGCTTTACAGACGTATATTCTGTATCGGATTTTTACTTCTGCGAAGCTATGGAAAAGAAACCGCACAGGAGAGTGATTTTCGATTTCCCGATAATCTATTACAACTACTTGTTTGAGGGAAGTATCTCAAAAGAAATGGGACGCAATATCGAAGGCACAAAGAGAGCATGGAGAATTGACTAATGGATATTTACATTTACACGCCACAAGGCTTTGAAACAGGCGGTATCGAGTTGCTACACCAACTTTGTAGCGAGTTGAACAGCTATGAGGAGATAAACGCATATATTTGGTATTCAGATAATAACAAGGCATATATCCCTGATTGCTACAAGAAGTACGGTAACGAGTTTAAAGTGACAAGCATACCGCCTAAAGATAGCGTATTGATATTCCCTGAATCTTGGGCGAAATTGCTAAATGATGACAGATTTAAGGAATACACAAAGGTATTGTATTGGGAAAGCATTTACTGGTATGAGCATTGGATTCCTAAAGACCAATATTTGAAATTCCCCGAAGGTACAATCCACATTTCGCAATCATGGTACGCTTACGAATGGTTACATGAGAAAACAGGCATTGACGCCATTATGGTTACGGATTATCTGAATGACGAATATATGGACGTTGATTTGAACAAACCTAGGAAACGCCAGATACTTTACAATCCTAAAAAGGGTTTGGACGCAACAAAAAGGATCATGGCTAAATTGCCTGATGAAAAGTTTATCCCGATTGAGAATATGACCGTTGCCGAGGTTAAGGCACTTATGGAAGAATCAATGCTTTACATAGATTTTGGTATTCATGCCGGAAAAGACAGGATTCCTAGAGAAGCTGCCATGTGTGGATGTTGTGTAATCACTAACCGTGAAGGAAGTGCCGATAATTATCAGGATGTGCCGATACCTGACAAATATAAGTATTCTGAAAACCGTTTTGACGAAGCTATCAAGGAAATCAAATTCATTTTAAATCATTATGATTTCGCAAAGTGGGATTTTTTGGAATATAGGGAAATTATCAGAACTGAAAAGACAAGGTTTAAAGGTGGCGTAATCAGGTTAGTAGGGAAATTAAGTGAGGTGACAACATGATAGAGATTTCAAGGGTAGCCGAGAAAGAGCCTGAAACACGGGATTGTAAGAATTGCAAGCACTATGTTAAGCGTGAAGGTATCGCATGGGGCATTGATTCCGGCACTTATGGGTGTGAAAGTTGGTCTTGTCGATTTGAGCCGAAGGAGGTGCAGGATGGTTCATACAGTATGTAAATGCGAATATGGCAGGGGAAATCCCACCACAGAATTTTATATAGACGGAAAACCACAGATATATTGTTATGGTTGGGAAGATGGTATGACAGATGAACCATTAGAGGTTTGTAAAAACTGCCCTGATTGGGTTCGTGGGGAACAATGCGAAATTGATTTCAAAAAACATTTAAAGGAAATAGAGGTGAGCGAATGACAGACGAATCTATGAGTTATCTTGACGCATTAAAAGAGATTAAAAGGCTGAAAGAAGCATTGGATAAGATAAGAGCAGAGATAGAAGAAGCTATACAGGAAGAGACAGTAGTGAACATGAATGGGGGCGAGTATGAACACACAGAATTGAAACTTGACCCTGACGATGTTTTGCAGATTATCGACAAACATTTAGCAGAATTGAGAGGTGATACAGATGCTTAAAGTTGGAGAATGTCATGGTTACATAAACGAAGATTGTTCGAATTGTGGCAGACATAGAGTTGAACATTTTTCTAAAGGCTTTGATATCTGCGAAAAGTGCCATTGGTGCAAGCAGATGAACCGTTATATTGCAGAGGATGAGTTTTATGACGAAGAAGAAAATTATAGTTGGCTAAAGGCAGGTGATACAGAATGATAATAAGAGATACTTTACCAGATGCACTTGGTTCACCTTTGAACCGCAAATATTATGATTTATCAAATGAAGAAATAGAAGAAATAAAACAAATAATAGAAAGATTACGAATTATTTTTCTAGCTGATTCAGTTGGCATGCGGCAAACTGAACTTTCTATATCAGAACATAATTGTTATGTTATAGAGATTAACAATTCTCCGTTGGGTAAAATATTATAAAAGGACAGGTGATACAGATGGAAACAGTTGAGGTACTTATACGGATTCCGAAACAGGAATTTGAAGAATTACAGGGCAATTATGTTTGGTGGGGCAAACATGGTGAATACATAAAGAAAGGTACTGTACTTCCTAAAGGGCATGGCAGGCTTGTCGATGCAGAAAAGATAGCAAGAGAAGTAAATCGGGCATGGGCTTTATGGCAGAAAAAGGGCGAAGATTGTTATGTGTTCGCTGATATTTTAACACCATTATTGATTAGTCAGCCGACAGTAATCGAGGCAGACAAGGGGGTAGACAATGAATAATTACACAATATACATATCAAAGAGACGAAATCCCGAAGATCATTATGGGATTTATTGGGGCAAGGTTGAGTTGACCGAGTATGACGAAGAAAAAGCTAAAGAGAAGTTTGATATGCTACGGATTTTGCTTGGGGAAAAATTTATCCTGAATATGACGATAGGAGTGGAATAAATGGCAAAGATACAAAGAAAGTTGCTGACAACAACCATGAAAAAAGAGATATGCCGTAGGCACATAGCCAAAGTCGGTGATTGTGATGGTTGCCCTTTGTTTAGTGATGCAATTAACAACTGTTGGACGGGGGTTAAAATCCTTGCTAGCGAGATTAAGAAATATTGGAACGAGGAAGTTGAGGTGATCCTAGATGAGTGAGATAGACGAACTGAAAGCCCGAATCAAGCAGCTTGAAGCTGAAAAGAATCACATCATCAGCCTGATTAACAAGTATTTTGAAAAGCCGTGCCAGTACGATTTTGTGGATATCATGGCTCACGATTTTATAGATGCCGTTGACGGTGAGCCTAATGTCAGTTGGTGTGAACAGCATTGCAAAACTACGAATTTTGAGGGCAATATTGATTGTTGGAAAAGGCTACTTAATTTACTTACAAGGTGCGAGAACGAACAGTTGGAGTACGGGAAGGGGCAAGGATGACCGAATTGAGTTTAGAAGAAGAGCAAGCTATCAGGGATCGTTGTCAAAAGACTAACGAAGGGCATTTTAGCGGTGGCTTGACGATTTATAACTGTCCTGTATGCCAAAAAGACTTTTGCGTATCATGTGAAAAGACATGGGTATTTAAACGCAAGCGGACGAAGGGCAAGAAGTATGTAGGGATGATTTATCTTTGCTCATATTCATGTAGCCGGAAGTACGAACAAGTATTTGGGTAATTATATATATTATAATAGGTAAGAATTGGTTATAAACTAACCATACGAAAGGGGAAAAAGGTTGTGCGCACATAAAATTTAGATTACCCTATGTATGATAAATGACCAAAAAACAATATTACGAATACAAAGAAAAAGGCAAGTGTGTCAGAGGTTGCGGTAGGGATGCTAGGGAAGGCAAGGCTATGTGTCAGGAATGTGCCGATAAAGTCAGCAACTACAAGCGTGAAAGCAGAGAATGGGCGAAAAAATTCAATCTATGTCCGAGGTGCTTAAGGAATCGGCTAATGGGTGAAGAAAAGATATGCCCTGAATGTTTGGCTTATGCTGCCGAGGCAAACGGACGAAGCAGAAAAAAACACTACGGTTCAGCCCATAATTACTACGTCATGGATATTGCCAGACTAAAGGAACGTGGGATTTGCCGTGGTTGTAGGACTAAAAAGGTTGCCGAGGGGCATACCTACTGTATCACTTGCCTGATTAAAAAGCGTGAGCGTAGCAGAAATGAAAGGCTTAAACAAACAGGCTTCGGTATCAGCAGGAGTGAATACTTCTCATACGGGTTATGTTATCGGTGTGGGGATAAGCTTGATAACGAGGATAAAAGGCTTTGCTCAAAGTGTTCTAAAGATGTTGCAAAGAATTTCAAGGGCATCCGAGGTACTAACAGCTATTGGAGAAACAGCAATAGTCAGCTTACGTTAGGTGGTGTTCTCCGTGGATGAAAAAGATTTCTTGCAATTTTTGGAAAATAGTTCTATAATTGATATCACCCTCTTACGGCAAGAATATGAAAAGATGAACAGACAAAAAATTCTTGACCAAACTAAAATCTGGAAAGCTACTGATGGACGTTGGAAAGCGTATGTCGAGGTAGCAGGTAAAAGGAGGTTGATAGCAAAGAGTGATAGGGTTGCTCTTGAAAATGAGATCGTTGAGTATTATAAAGACCCTAAAATCACATTCCGTGATTGCTACGATTTATGGATTGCCGAGAAGCTTGAATACCATGAGATACAGAAAGCAACGTATGATAGGTATCAGGCTGATTACAAGCGGTACATAAAGGACACGGAATTAGAAACTAAAGAGATTAAGAAGGTTGATGAACTCTTCCTTGAAAACTTCATAAAGACAAAGATATCAGGTGAAAACCTAACAGCTAAAAACTGGGGCAATATGCGTACCCTGATTAGCGGTGCTATGATATATGCTCATAAGCATGGATATACTGATTTGCGTATCAGCTTATTCCTGTCGGAGTTACAGTTGCCAAATAAAATCTTTAGACAAGTGATTGTCAGGGATGAGGAACAAGTATTCAGCAAGGAAGAAGAATCAAAACTTGAAAGGTATATAACTGACAACCCCGATTTACTGTCATTGGGGATTGCCCTAACATTCGACACAGGCTTAAGGGTTGGCGAAGCTGCCACCCTTAAATGGTCGGATTACAAGGGTGATTATCTGTCGGTAGAACGGACAGAAATTAAATATATCGGTGAGAACGGAGAACGTGTGGTTGAAGTCAGACCTTACACTAAAGGCAAGATAGGGCATAGACAAGTGATCCTGTCTGATAAGGCTAAAGCTATCCTTGAACAGATGAAGGAGTTTGCCGGAGATAGCGAGTGGATGTTTACTAAAGATAACAAACGCATCAAAGCTAAATGGCTTGCCTTAAAGATAACCAAATTGTGCAAGGACTTATACTTACCACACAGGAGTTTCCACAAAATCCGTAAGACTTATGGCACTAAACTTATTGATGCTAATGTCGGGGATAAGATTATCACTAAACAGATGGGGCATACCGAGATACTCACCACAAAGACTTTTTACTACTACAACAATAAGCAGATTTCTGAAATCAGAGACAGGCTTAACCAACTGTAATCAAATGTAAATACGCTGAAAATGGCTGAAACGCCCTGAATATAAGGCTTTTTTGAAAAAGTGAATTAGTTCAAATCCCATTTTCTCCGTTAGAAATGCCGTATTTATGCGGGTTTCAGGCACATGGATTGATTACAGTAATCAAAGTGTAACCAATTAGGAAAGAGGAATGGCATATTTACAAGCCGTATGAGGGTTTCCTCTTGATTATGGTGGTGAGATCATGGCAGCATGGTCTCTTTTTTTTGTGCAATAAAAAAGGCTGACGCATCACCATCAGCCCAAACCACATCAAAACCTCGTTGGAGGTAAATTGATTATTTATATGCTAACACAATATGTGCATAGTGTCAATACGTTTTTCTTTTTCTTACGTTTTTCTTTATTCCGGCATCCAAAAATTTTCAAGGTAAAAATTTCGATACCCCCCGTGTTTTCATTCTGGAGACCGAAAAATCCGATTTAAAAATTTTCCCAATTTTCATCCCGATTTTGTCAGGTTTTGCTCTATTTGGAACATTTACGCTTGATTTCCTGTCCGAGTAGGTATATAATCAGGATTGCAAATATTGGGATGTTTTTCATCCTTAAGTGACATTTTTATAATCACTTCCGAATAGCCTTTGTTAATAACAGGGGCTATTTTTTCTTGTCTAGCCGTTGAAAATTCAGGCGGGATTTAGACAGAATTTAGACAAGCACTATGCCGGAAACCTTGATTTTATGCGGGTCTAGGATTGACCGAAAATTTTCGGCTTGTTTTCATCCGTAAAGCTTGACTTCGATATCAGGAAATGCTAATCTGATTTCAGAAAGTTCATCCGAAACACTTTCTCAAAGATAACCCTGTACTTCATTAAGTGAATTTAGTCCTTGCAACTTGCACGGGCTATTTTCATTTTTAGGTGCTAATTCGGTGCTTTTTCGGTGCTAACCGCTTGCCTAATTGGTGCTAACTTTCTGCCTGATTCCCTTGCTCACGTTCTGCCGATTTTCAATGCCGATTTCTGCCGGATTTCCGAATCGTGATCCCGAAAAATTTTTAATGCCCGATATTTGATACCCCCCTATGTTGTTTTCTGGGGCTGAAATTTTGAAAAAATTTTTTTCCTGACTTTTACCCCCTGATTTTGCCGAGTTTTACAATTTGTTCACATTTCCTGATCCGTTCCTGTCCGGCTGCCGTTTGGGTTTTGGCTATGTGTCTATATTTTAGGCACTTGCCTAATATGACGCATTTAAACGGCTTTTAAGGGGCGTTTGCTTAATAGTAGTATATCTAACCACATAACCAATGAAACACGGTTTACGGGCGTTTTATGACGTTATAGGGGCATAATCTTTTTTGCCCTGCTTAACTGTTTTCTGATTATCCCGAAAACAAGAAAACTTTCTTTAATAGGGTATACCCTTTTATAATATGCCCGTGTAAAGCGTTTAAACGGCTTTTAAATCGGTTTTAATAGTAAAGTGGTATAAATATCCATTGAACCATAAAAACGGGTTTAAACGGCTTTTAAATGCGTTTAACTTTTCCGGCTGCCTGATTTATAAAGCTTGAATTGATCCCGAAAAAGATATCTTGTTATAATGCGTTTAAATGCTTTTTAAAGTCTGTTTTCTTTTCTCCATGATAAAATATACTAGTATGGAGTAAAAGCACGCTTTAAAAGGAAAATAAACAAGGTTATAATATAACCGTTTATATTAAAAAAAGCCCTTAAGGGCTTTTATATATCTGTATAAAGTTTAACTGTATTCTAATTACGGCTTTTTTATTTTCGATATATGCGGAAATTTCTACAACCTTTTTATTATTATACTTGTTTGGTATGCTGTTTTTTCCGTCATACCGTGCAACTTCATTATTATTTAAATCGCTAATAATAACCGTTGTGCTATCCTGTATAAGTGAAATTAAATCGAGTAGTAACATCTTTTTAACCCCCTATCTACAATAATTTTTATTGGTTTTTCTTTTCTCTAAAATGTATGCACTAGTTTTTAGACTTCTTTCTTTTTCGGCTTTTTCCGTTTGCTCTATTGCCTGATTTACTTCTTTTGTTCCAACTTGTAAAGCTGCCAACTTTAATATTAAGTAATTGCTTTTTGATATTGTCATTTTTACACCCTCCCCTTTTAATTTGTGTTTGCGATCCTTTCTAAACATAATAAAAGTTGTCTATAATGCCCGTATTTATAACTATCGTATGAATTAACACAACTTTGTAAACTTTCTAAAGCCGCAATTATTAATTCAATGTCTTCTTTTTCATTTTCACCATAGTCTGAAAAATCCATATCACAAGATAAATAATATAATTTGTTAGCAATGTCTTTTATGTTAATATCCATATCAAAACCCCCTTTTTTACACTCTCATAAATTCATCAAGAAAATATTTTTTACCATATCTTTTTATATATTCTCTTTCGCCGTTTGATGTATAATATATTTTTGTGGTTGCTATGTTAAAAACTCCATTTGGGAAAATAAAACCGCTCGTTATTTTGTCATCAATTCCATAATGTATCTCAAACATTGCTAAAGACATACCGCATAAAATAAAGTTTGTTGCAATCGGCTTTTTTTCGCCTGTCCTGATTTTTTCAAAAAGTTTATTTTTCATACTTTCGCCCCCTTTTTTGCTAACTTTTTCAAAAAGTTTCTACATTCTTTCAAGCTGCCTGTAAAGATTATAGCCGGAAATCTTTCTTTGTCGTAGTCGTGAGCAACATTATATTTTTTGCCCTCAAACTCTTGACGGGCGATCCCGTGTAAATCTCTATTTATAGTATAGATATTTTCGTTTATATGTAACCATTCATTTATTTTATACATAATTTACACCTCCTTTTCAATATTAAAGCAACAACACGGATTTTCTTCTTTCGTGCATCCGTCCGGCGTTTTGTATATTGCAACACTAACCGCATCTTTTACGCATACACGGTATAAAGAGTTTTGTAAAAGTTCTTCCATTTGCTTTTTAACAGTGTCAATCTTTGCACAATTAAAACGCTCAAAAGAAACCATTTTAAAATCTTTGTTTTCTAAAATTGCAATAAAAGTTTGTTTTTTCATGTCTTTTTACCCCCTTAATTTTTTTGATGTGGTTTATTAAAAATTAGTTTTCGTTTTCTTCGTTTGCGTTGTCTAAAATTTCCTGTATATCGTCATCAAATAAGCTATCATTATTTTCTATGATATAGTCTATTAAATCCCCTATTTCAATATGATTAAAAGTATCTGTATAACTATTATATATATAGTCAAATGAAACAATATTGCCGTAACCGTTAAACATAAAATAGTTGCGGTTCGGGTTTGCGCTACCTTCGTTTGAATAATCATCAGAACCATAAAAGAAACGATTAACCCAATATAAACCGCCTTCGGAGCTGTTTTCAATCATTTCTTCCATTGTGTCATAATCGAATATTTCATCATCAAAAAGATTGTTTTCGTGTATGTATTCATTCCATATTGAAACGATTTTGTCATCGTCTAGCCCTGTAAAATGATCCCTTAAAATGTCGTATAATGTGTTATTATCTGTCATAATTTTTCCCTCCTGTGATGTGGTTTTGTGTTTCTGTGGTTATAATATAACACATAAAAACGTATTATGCAATACTTTTTTGAATACTTTTTTGAAAATAGCAATATATACAAAAACGTATTATGTAATACGGGGTTTTGTTGTGCATTTTGTATAACAAAAACGTATTAAGAAACGTATTTAAAAACATATTGGGAAATATATTTAAAATGATATTATGAAACGTATTTAAAAAATGTATTCTGAAATGTATTAAAAAACGTATTGACAACGATATTTCGAAATGGTATTAATAAATACAGTAAATAAAAAAGGGGTTTTATTATGGATGATATACAAAAAGACAGGCTTGAAAAATTAGAACGGCAGAAAAGAAAACAACTTGACCGCCAAAATAAATATATTAATGCTAATTATGACAGAATCGGTATAGCACTCCCAAAAGGATCAAAAGAAAAAATTGAGCAAAGGGCAGCCGAAAAAGGCTATAAAAATATAACCGAATATCTGAAAAACCTAATAGACACGGATTTTAACGCATAGCCGGAAAAATCCCAAATATAAAAATATAACCAATTTATAAATTTTTTTTAATACCAGATTTTACAAGGGGTTTAAAATATGGATGACGTAAAAAAGAATAATACAGATAACCCCGAAAAAATTACAGGGGTTATAGTTGACAGCAACGAAAATATTTTACAGGATCAGCAAAAATATTTATTATATATTATTGAGCATATTAATAGAATACTAAAAGATTATAATATACAATATGCGGAAGTGGTAGACAGTAGAAAATCACATCCGGCTTTTACTTATAACCAATTTATATTTATTCTTTCGGAGTTATATACAAGGGTATATGCCGTAAATAAACCGCTTTTATTTAAACAGGGTTTTCACAATATATATACTAATAGCGGCTCTTATTATGACATACACAAAGTAGAGTTAGCTTATAATATATACTTTAAACTATGCTTTATGTATGGTTTTAATTGTACGGACGTACAATTCTATACTATGACAGGAGTTTCAGAAGAGATATTAAACGATTGGTTAAGTGTTGGAAAGTCCGATTTACTAAAACGCATTAAAGAAAACGCTAAAAACGGGGTATTATCCGAATTTGAAAATGGTAAAATACCAATTTTAAAACTTGCATCAGCTAACTACAAACACGGATTAACTACTCCCATTCAGGAAAGAGAAACAAGTGCAAGCGTTGAAATGTTGCCGGACTTACTTGCTATTGAGGATCAAAGACAAGAATAAAAACGGACGGGAAATAAATTTTTCGTTGAATTGACACAAATTGAAAACAACAAAATACTATATAAAAGTGCTTTAAAGCTAGTATTTACAAGGCTTTAGGGCATTTTTTAGTTTTATGAAACTTTGCAATAAATTCGGGTTTAACGAAATTTTACAATAAAAACGGGGTACAACTTCCGCACAATTTCCAGAAAGTAAACCGCTTTAAAGCTTGCTATAATACCCCGTGTTACTTCCGGCTCAATGTGTCGGGGAATGCCCTAGGGGTTTACAAGATCAGGACACCCCACCGCCATTTTAGCCCCTCATGGAGAGAATAAACAAAAATCCGACTTTTTTGTAGCAAGTCCATGTAAATACTTTAGGCATACTAAAAGTATTCATAACACCATTGGGAATAATACAGTTAAAGGTATTAAGCATAACACTACTGCCAATAAGAGTTAAAAGAATACAGTGCATCACTCTAGAGAATGTAAGGATGATAGTAGTAACACCCTTTAGTATAGCTAAATATACTACATAACGCCACATTACTAGGATTTTAAAGAATAGTATTCTGATATAGTCTACTAAAGCTATAAAGAATACCAGTATTCTTATTTACTTAACTATATATATTACTAGGGAACATTACGTTAAAGTATTTTAGCGAAACGTTTAACGAAAAAACACATCAGTGCAAATTCATAGGTTAATTTACTCCTGTAACTGAAAATCAATACAGGGAAGGGGTAAAACTTATGAGCAAAAGACAGGCAGGAATTTTAGGTAACAGACGAATCAGGAGAATACTTCAACAAAAGTTTGTTGATGAGAATGGTATTCTTCGGTGTACGAATTGTGGTGAGGTAGCTACGGAATGGGATCACAATGTACCCGTTGAAGTTGGTGGTAGGGATGTGATCTCGAATATACTACCGCTTTGTCATTCATGTCATGTAGCAAAGCATAGCATGAAGCCTATCAGCATGAGAAAAAGACCGTTAGGGTGCAATAAAGGTGGCAGACCTAGAAATGTGCCGGAGAATTACAAGGAATTGCTGAATGACTTTGTTTATTGTCGAATAAGCCGTGAAGAATTGGCTGATAGGTGGGGTTTACAGACCACAAGCCGTACTGGTGAGAAAATCCGTGTAGACTTTGTACATCTTTCGGAACAGATTTGGTATCGTGAGTATTTGGAAGAACTAGGCATACAGAAAGTTGTAAACAAAGTAGGGCAGAATACTAGGGACTATGAGAAAAAGGGCATAGTTGGATATATTATACACAAGTCAGGCGAGAAAGAATTTTTGTATCAGCAGACTTTAGCGAAAGCAGAATGATTTCGTAATCGCTCGAAGCGGACGTTTTTAAGTGCTAGGGGTATAAACTATCCACCTTGACCTGAAACACGGCTTAAACGCAAAAATACAAATCGTAGGGGGCATAATATGAGCAGACAACTTCACTCTGAAAATGGCAAACCGAAAGAGAGCATAAAAAATCCGGATGAATGTATCTGGTTGTATGACGAGGTATGTTGTAATGATTCAAGCGAATGGTTAGCCGATTTTCCGCATGAGTTGTGCAAGGAATGTCGGTACTTCACGAAGGAGAGAAAATGTTAAAGTGCAGGACGGACGGAATAGAAGCGTCATGGAGTAGTTTATGGATGACCAAAGAGAAATGGGAATCAGTTGTTTTGGAGATGCCGGAATACACCTATGTTGATCCTGTCATGTATCAAAAGTGTGCTGATAAGCTAGGGATGACATATTCGACATTTTGGAAATGGTATCAGGTTTGGTATGGTTGCGGAAAGACAACAACGGTGTTGCCGTTTATCAAGACGGAACAGGAGATAAGGGAACGTGACAAGAGAAGAGATCGAAAAAAGGCTAAAGGAGTACAGGATTTACCAAAACTTAAATGGCGTAGACGAAAAACTGATAGCGGCAATGGAACTGGCGGTACAACTGGTAGATGAGTTTCACGATCCCAAATGGACGATAGAGGTAGCGCATAGGGCTATGGATATCATCTTGGAATATATCAGGGTTAAAGCTAACGGCAGCTTTAGTCAGCTTGAACAATATTCGCAGGATATCAAACAGGGGTATAAGATTATCAACCAGTATTACGGCATTATGCGTTATGCTGCGAAATACGAACTGGATAGCTTTTGCCTGTATATTGAACGTTACCGACCACGGAAAGAGCGTTTTTATGAACCTAGGCGCAAACAGTTGAAGATAGTTGTTGACGCTATTCAGGACTTGGAAGATGACAAGCTAGATGAGTTGTACCTTCACCAACCGCCTAGAACTGGCAAATCGCAGATAGTGACATTTGCTACTACATGGCACATTTCCCGAAACGATGAGTTGTCGAACTTGTATGTAACATACGCCAATAGCTTGGGTGGTGCGTTTGTAGATGGTGTTCAGGAAATCATTAAAGACCCTACATACGCCTTTAGTGAGGTTTTCCCGAATGAGAGCATAGCACATACGGATTCCGAAGCGCATAGGCTAAACTTGACTAGGCGAAAAAAATACGCAACGCTTTCGGGAAGGGGAATGGAAGCCGGACTAAACGGTATGTTTGATGCTAAAGGTTGGCTGATCTTGGATGACTTGCACGAAGGTATCAACGAAGTGCTTAATCAGGACTTGCTAGCGAAAAAGCTTAAGTTTTTCAACAACAATGTCCTTTCCAGACAGAAACAGGGGTGTAAAATCCTTGGCATAGGCACAATATGGTCACTTAATGACATTTTCTGCACTAGGCATGAATTTCTTGAAGCGGGATTGGCAGCTAAAGGCACTAGGTACAAGATAATCAAGATTCCGGCTATGAACGAGAAAGATGAATCCAACTTTGACTATGATTTTGGAGTTGGTTTCAGCACCGAGAAGTACAAAGAGATACGGGCAAGGTTTGAGAATGACGGTGACATGGCTTCGTGGATGGCTCAATATATGCAAGAGCCTGTTGAACGTGAAGGTGCGGTATTCATTCCAGACGATATGCGGTATTACAATGGCATTTTGCCGAATGAAGAGCCATTAAAGGTGTGTTGTGCGTGTGACGTAGCGTTAGGCGGTGACGATTACTTGTCATTCCCGATAGCGTATGTTTACGAGGACGGTTCGGTGTATATTGACGATGTGGTTTATGACAATGCCGAGAAAAAGTACACGAAACCGCAAGTAGTTGACAAGATAATCGAACATAGGGTCACTTCGGGGTACTTTGAAGCGAATCAGGGCGGTGAAGGTTACAAGGACGAGGTAAATCAGGCACTTTTAGAGAAAGGCATAAAGATAAACCTGAAATCCGAGTATGCACCTACTGACAAACGCAAGGCACAACGTATCTGGGATAAGGCGGGGTCAATCCGTGAGTATTATTTTCGTGATCCGTCCTGCCGTAGCAAACAGTACAGGATGTTTATGACCAACCTTTTCAGTTTCAACTTCAAGGCTAACCAAAAGCACAAGCATCAGGACGCTGCCGACAGCCTAGCTTCGTTGGCGTACTTCCTTGAAGGCACATGGGGAAATGCAAGGGTTGAAGCGGTGATAAACCCGTTCAGGAGGAAACAGTATGGGTATTAAGACCGATTGGTATCTGTTGGATGATTGCAACAAGGCAATACAGAGCCTAAAAGAGCGTATCGAGAATCTATCTACGATAGCCACAAGGACAACTAGGGGTTTTGAAGCTACTGGTAGCCGGAAGATAGGCGGTACGAAAGACAAGAACGCTGATATCGTGCTAAAGATCATGGAGTTAGAGGACGAGTTAGCCGAGATAGACCATGAGTACAGGGTATCTAGGTGTTCGCTGATAGTGAGCATAGCGCAGATACCGAAAGACAAGCGCAAGGTATTCGTAGACCGATACATCAGGGGCATGAGCCTGAACGAAACGGCTAAAAATAACAGGGTTACGAAGAAAACTGTCTGTCAGATTTTGAAAAATTTTGAAAAATTTTGAAAAAAGACTTGACAAGGTGACACCCTATGTGCTATTTTTGGTATGATGGGTAAACTGTAAACAGGCACTTGCAGTTATGCCTATATTTTTTTGACAGCCGATATAACGTTATATAACGTCATGTTGGCTTTTTTTGTTGCATGAAACGGAGGATTACGATGAACAGACAGCACTTTCAGGAGATAGCCAAAGGTGATTACGGACGGAAAATTGCATACGTTGACTTTTCGGAAGTTACACCGAGTAACATTCTGAAAATCATCAGCAAGGGTGTTACTTGCCTTAACTGGAATCGTGCAGCTATCCGTTATCTGCATGACTACTACAAGGGTGACCAACCTGCACTTTACCGTACAAAGACGGTTCGTGATGACATAAACAACCCCGTAGTAGAGAACCACGCATTTGAGATCGTGGCTTTCAAGAACGCACAGACCTACGGTGAACCCGTACAGTGCGTAAGCTTGAAGAATGACGATAAGACGAATGACGCTGTTGATAAGCTTAACAACTACAACCGCAACGCAAACAAGGCGGTAGTAGATATACAGTGCGGTGAGTGGACTTCCAAAGTCGGCACGGGATTTAAGGCTGTTCAGCGAGTAAAGAACAGCAACGTTCCTTACAGGCTTATCGCACCTAGTCCCATGAATACCGTAATCGTGTATTCGTCAATCACTTACGAACCGCTTTTAGCCATGCAACAGCTAAAGGACGAGAACGGTGACCAGTATTACCAGTGCTTTAGTGAGTACATGGAATACATCTACAAGAACGGCAAGGTTTCAGCCGGAACTATCCATGCCTTTGGTGGCATACCGATAGTCGAATACCCGAACAATGCCGACAGGATTTCGGATATCGAGTTGGTAATCACCATGCTTGACGCCATAAACGAAATCCAATCAAACCGTGTGGACGGTGTAGCACAGTTCGTTCAATCATGGTTCAAGTTCCGTGATTGTGATGTTGACGAAGAAGTTTTCCAGAAGATGAAGATGAATGGTGCTTTGGTTGTCAAGTCTACCAACGGTTCGGGTAATGCTGATGTGAGCCTGTTGACACAGGAACTCAATCAAGAGGGTACGCAAGTAGCCAAAGACGATATACTTGCGAATATGCAGAGCATACTTGCTATCCCTAACCGTGAGGGCAACACGGGAGGAGATACACAGGGCGCAGTAAGTTTGAGAAACGGGTGGGACTTTGCTAGGCAGAGAGCCAACCTGAAAGACCCTTACGTTTGTGTAGCTGACAAACGGCTTAACAAGGTTGCCTTGAAGGTAATCGAACAGGCAAAGGGTGTTAATGATTGTCCGATAAACGAACTTGACTATGATGTGCATATCGTACATAGTCCTACGGATAACTTGCTTGTCAAGTCCGAAGCACTTGAAATCCTGTTAAGGTCAGGCATACATCCGTTAGTTGCGATTAAAGTTACGGGTCTTTGGGCTGACAGCGAAAAGACATACTTACAGAGCAAACCGTATCTTGATGCACTTTGGAAAACCGTTGAAGAAGCGGTTGATACCGAGATTAACCGAAACGGCTTACAGGGTCAGGTTGAACAGGCTAAACAGATTGTAGGTGGTCTGAATGGCACAAAGAATAATTGACGAATTGAAAATAATCAAACAGGATGTAGACGAATCGGCAATCCGCAAGACGATAATTGATTTCTTTGACGAAATGGAAGTTGATGACGTTCCTGAACGTACAAAGCTTGCGATAAGCCTAGAAAAGATAGTACGCAACATCCTGTTGTTAGCATTAGCCGGAGAACTTGCAAGGGAACAGTTGATAGACCAGTTTATCCGAGAATATTCAATGGCGGTTTTGGATAGCGGTTACAGACCAAATTACGCACATATCGAAAGGGTGTGTGCTGATATAGTCGATAACACGCTTAAAGGCATAGATACGCCTTATATGACGTCTACGGATAGGTCGATACTTATAGCCGAAACAGAAACAAATAACATTGCCAATAATGATGAATTTGAACAGGCTAAAGCCGAAGGCAAGACGGAGAAAACTTGGGTAGCATTTCACGATAACAAGACAAGGCAGACACATAGGGATATAGACGGAACAACAATCCCGATTGATGATATGTTTCAAGTCGGTATGGCAGAACTTATGTACCCTTGTGATGAAATCAACGGATATGATTTCCCTGAAGAAGTTTGCAACTGTCGATGCCATACAATTTACAGCTAGATAAAACAAAGGGTTACCTAAACGGTGGCTCTTTTTTTATACACAAAAACAAAATTTGCAGCTATGCGATAAATAGCAGACCCGAAGCGGATGTGAACCGTGTTAAAAAACGTGGGTGGGAAGGACAGTATTATGACCAGAGAACAGGCAAAGGCTTTATTAGTAACCCTTGGGATTGAAACTCCCACTGAAGAACAGATAACCAATTATCTCAATTCGGTCAATAAGGAAGTTAAGTCCGAAAAGGACAGGGCTGAAAAGTATAAAGCCGAAGCAGACAAAACCGCAGACTTACAGAAGCAGCTTGACGAGATCAACTCTAAAGGCTTGACGGATGTAGAGAAAGCAAACAAGGCTACGGAAGATGCCTTGAAGAAAGTAGCAGAACTTGAAAAGAACATCAAGACTATGCAGACACAGAAAGAGTTGGCAGCTTTAGGAATAACTGGTGAAGATGCTGACAATATGTTCAACGAGGACGGTAGCCTTAACTTTACTACTCTTGGTCAGATATTGACCGCAAGAGAGAAGAACGCAGCCACAGCGAAAGAGAAGGAACTTGCCGGAAACGCAGGTAATCCTAACGGAAGTAGTGGTAGTGGCGAACCTGAAAAAACTGATGCTGAAAAGTTTGCCGAAAGCTATGCGAAGCGTGTAGCTGAAAGCAACAAGGCACAGAGCGAAGCAATGGCTTCGTACCTAAAATAATCCGAAAGAGAGGAAAAGATTATGATTTTTAATTCTAATGCAGTAGACATGACCCCCGAAATTCTGAAAAGAAAACTTGGCGGTGAGTACATGGTTCCTGTAACAATCGCATCTTCTGAATTTGCGTACACAGACGTAATCAAAGCCGGAACTCCTATCGACAAGGACGGTAAGGTAGCAGAAGATACCGTAGTTGACGAGTACACAACTACAAGCAACGCAGTAGGCATCCTTCTTAACGATGTTTACGTTACAAATCCTAACGGTTCACTCATTAAGGCGTTTGCAGCAGTTAATAAAGATAATTGCCCGAAGAATGATGACGTTAGCGTTATCACTGACGCTGTTAAGGCGGCTCTGCCCCTTATCGTTTTTGAATAATTGAGAAAGAGAGGATAAAAACATGAGATTAAGAGACGCTTATTCAGCAAAAGCTATTGCTATCGCACATACCGAAGCAGCTAGCAATCAGATTCCCTATCTTGGAAGTCTGCTTTTCCCTTCAAAGAAGAAGATGGGTCTTGATTTAAAGTGGATTAAGACTTCAAAGGGACTTCCCGTATCACTTATGCCTAGTGCATTTGATACTGTTTCAACAATCAGAAGCCGTGAAGGTATCAAGATTAACGAGACCGAAATGGCTTTCTTCAAGGAGAGTATGCTTGTTAAGGAAGTTGATGAGCAGGAAATCCTTCGTGTTAAGGAATCATCTGACCCTTACGCACAGGAAGTTCTTGACCGCATCTTTGACGATGCCAATACCCTTGTAGACGGTGCAAGAGTAGTTCCTGAAAGAATGATTATGCAGCTTCTTAACCCTGTAAACGGTCATCCTTCAATCAGCATTTCTGCTGACGGTGCTACATACGCTTACAACTACGATCCCGATGGTTCATATGCAACCAACAATTACGAAGCACTTACTTCACATCATTGTTGGAATGACCAGACCGCAGATTCCGTAGCTGACCCTATGGCAGACATTCAGGGCGCACAGGACGCTATTGAAGCACTTACAGGCACAAGACCTACAATAGCTATCATGTCCCGTGAGACATTTAACTATGTTAAGGCTAACAAGAAGGTTCAGAGTTATATCCTTGCACAGAACGTAACCGCTAATGTTATGATTACTGACGCAAAGGTTAAGGAACTCTTCTTAACCGAACTTGGCGTTACAATCATTGTTTACACCAAACAGTACAAGACCGAAGCAGGACTTACTTCACAGTTCTTCGCTAATGGATATTGCGCACTTATTCCCGAAGGCGCACTTGGAAATACTTGGTTTGGTACTACACCTGATGAGAGAACACTTATGGCTGACCCTAACTACGATACCGCACTTGTTGATACTGGTATTGCTGTTACAGTTACAACCACTAGTGATCCTGTTCAGACAAAGACCACTGTTTCCGAGATCGTTCTTCCTTCATTTGAGAGAATGGATGAGACATACGTTATCAAGGCTTACTGATGCCGGAAGGGAGTGTAGTCATGGCAAAATTTGAGTACACGGTAAAATACAACGGCAGAAAGTATTACCCCAACGAAGAAGTTCCTATTGAGGAAGAAAAGACCGAATCGGTAGCGGTAGCTGAAAAGGTTGCCGTTACCGAAGAGGTTAAAGAACCCGTTGAGGAAACAAAGCCTGTTCTCACAGAGAAGGCAAGTAAAAGCAAAGGCAAGAAACCTAAAGCATAAATCTTTATGCAAGGAGGCTGACAAATGGTTGACATTAGCGGTTTAAAAACAAGTATTTCAAGCCTTCTGACTACGGAATTGCAGAATGACCCGAACTTTGATTTTAACGTGCTTAACAGCAAAGTAGAGATTGCTATCAGGGATGTTATGGCAAGGCGTGAGTATGGCAATAGCCATTATACTGACGCAAAGATACTTGAAGAGTTATCGACAAGGTATTTTTCAACCATAACAAACCTTGCTAGGTACGATTACAATCAGAGTGGTGCAGAGGGACAGAAAAACCATTCTGAAAATTCTGTATCAAGGACTTGGTACGATAGAAACAAATTTTTAAGTGATGTTCACGCATTTGTCAAAATCTTTTAGGGGGTGATGACCGATGCCGGATATTACAATAACACTTACTACGATAATCTCAATCGTGTCCGTGTCATTTGCGGTCTTTTTCGGGGTAAAGAGCAAGAAGAGGGCTGACGATACTGACTTGGAAAAACGAACCGAGAATATCACAAGGCTTGAAGAGAAAATTGACAACCTTAACAAAAGCTTTTCTGATTTTGCTGCCGACATTAAGCTTGAAATCCGTGATATGCGTGATAGGTTTGATGAAGTCAAGACAAAACAGATTGAGCAACAGACAGAGATTAAACACATTATACAAAGACTTGACAAGTTAGAGGGGGCTTAATAATGCGTACTTTGAAGAAGAATAAGCAGACAATCTATTACGCCCTGAAAACTGACAGGGAAACGGAAAGCACAGAGGATAAAATAACAGTGGATGGTGTGGAAGTAACCATTGATGAAGGCGGTTATATTTCCGAATACTCCATACCCGAAGCCTTTTCAGCTAACATAAGTTTTTCTGGTAACGAAAGTACGGACGTTGAGTTTGGGTTAGATATGTCCGCTTATGATGCGATCATTGTTACGGACAGAAAAGCAATCCCGATAACTGAAACAAGCCTGATTTGGTATGAGACAGACCCACCTACTGATGTGAATGACGGTTCTACGGCTGATTATTCGGTTGTGGCAATCCGGCATAGTCTGAATTTTACCAAAGCCATCTTGAAAAGGCGTGTGAAGAATGGAGATTAAAGCAAAGCTTACCTCATCAGATTTGAAAAGGGCAGCAGATGAATTAACGGCATATGCTAATAACTTGCCAAACAGGATCATGGCGGTTCTTCAAAGGTTGGCTGATAAAGGCATAACAGCCGGAGAAACCACAATAGGCAACTTCGGTAAATATGTTACATTCAGCAAGCATACCGAAGGACTTGGTGTTGTGATAGTCGCACAGGAAACGGGCGTTATCGTTTCTGAATGGTTACGGCATGGTGAGAGGGTTGAAGCCGAGGTTTCACCGTTGCTCATGGCAGAATTTGGCGCAGGTTCTCATGCGATAATCTGGGAAGGTACAAAATCCAATACAGATACCCTTCCAGATGGGACAAAGATAGGTCGAGGTACATTCCCCGACCAGACACACGCATTTCAAAATACATGGTGGTACATGGATGTAAATCAACAATGGCATCAGGCAAGCGGTGTAAATCCAACAAGACCGCTTCACCATGCCGTTATGGAAATAATAGCACAAGTAGACGCAACGGCAAGGGAGGTGTTCGGAAATGGCTGATAATGATTGGGTATTTGACATTGAGCCAAAGATATACACAATCGTCAAGACTAGGCTTGAAAAAAGCCTGAAAACCACTTATCCGAAACTTCTAGTCACACAGGAACAAAAACTGAATGACGAAACAAGCTTACCGTCAATCTACATCAAAATGCTTGATAGTCCCGAAGTTGGTTCTGACCTTGATAATCTTACCGTCAACGCTATGCTGATTACCTTTGAGGTTCATATCACAGTAGCTAAAGACGGAACGAACAACGGTCTTACAGGCTTACGCAAGATATCAAAATATGTGCTTGATAATTTCAAAAAGCTTCGTTTCAACATGGTCAGCCGTGGTGAGATAACTAGGGAAACATCAGATACCTACAAGTCAATCGCACGGTTTAGACGCACGATAGGTGGAAACGAGGAAATAAATCTTTAACTTATGGCAAACCTTAAGGGGTTTGCTTTTTTATTACTTTAAAGGAGGAATAGAATCATGGCAGATGCTACAATTATGGGTAGAGTTGCGTAATAATGTGATAAATGCTTAATTATTACGAAAGCCCACCGTGATGAAATCGTCAAGTAGATCACGGAGAAAACAGGGAAGAACGAAACTGGAAAACGGTTTGCAACCGCAATCAGACAGTGAAGGCTACGAATAAAAGCGTAGTCAACGGCAACGCATAGAAGTTGAACCTTTAGTTGCGATACTAAAGAATATAATACTTCCACGAGGCTTCCCTATCGGACGATACAACCGCAAAGGTTGTGGTAAAAAGATATGCTGGACTACACTGTAATAGTGTAGAAGTAAGGATAAAAAGCCTTACGATAACAAGTCATTCGTTGTCAACTCTTGGAGTAACTTTTGGTTATGGCGTTGAAGCGTCAGGTTACGCAGGAACAAAGCCCACATCTTTCACACAGCTTCACAGAATCAATAACATTGGTGGTATCACGGTTAATCCGGCTACCATTGATGCTTCGGCACTTGAAGATTATGTAACAAAGACAGTTGCAGGTCGTGGTGAGACAGGCGGCACATGGACTATTACAGTAAACTTCACAGATGAGACAGAAGATGAGTGGTCAGACCTTATAGCTGCATATCAGACCGCTAAAGCATCAGGTCTTAATATGTGGTTTGAGACAATCGCACCCAACCTTACAAAAGCTTTCTTCGTAGTGGCACAGCCCCCCGAAGCAATACCTATGCCTGAAATGGCACAGAATGGTCTTATGACCGTTGAGTTCCCTCTTGTCATTGTTGACCCGAAGGGAATGGATACAAAGGTCGCATTTACCTGATAATTGGGTATGTGAGATAAACCCCTTGAACACGGGAAGGGCGGAGAAATCTGCCCCTTCCCTTTTTATTTTTTAGTTTTTTTAGCCGAAAGGCAGGGAAGGAAGGTACTTTTTATGACAACTTTAACAATTAACGGAACAGATTACAAGATTTACTTTTCGTACAATAGGTTCTGCGACAGCGACCTGATTGACAGGGCAGCAGAGATACTTGATATGCTCAAAACTGACGGGCATAACAAGGAGAGAACCGAAGCTGAGAACATAGCAATCATCAAGAAGATGTTCAATGTTACCCGTGACCTTTTGTTTGAAGGATTTAAGAGATTTAACCCTATCGAGAGCAAAGATGCTGTTGGTGATTTGCTTGACGATTATTTCTGCGAAGGAACAGAAGATGATCCTCACGGGATTACAGACATTTTCAATATTGTAGCAGGAGAGTTGGTAGCCGAGGGTTTTTTCGGACAGTTTCTAAAGGACGGGATGAAGAAGATGGCTTCAACGATGCAGAAGAAGAAAGCTACGAAGAAAAGCTGACGTTTTCGGAATTATTTTGGAAAAAGATACTACCGATGTATATAGCTTTGGGATGCTCAAAAGACGAGGTAATGGAACATTGTCCTATGGAACTTGAATACGTCTTTGAAGCCCAAAAATTGCGTAAGCAAATGTCTGATACGAATAATTGGGAATTAGGCATTTATATACAATCTGCGGTAGCTACGGCTGTTGAGCATAACCTAGCCGGATATAAGGCAAGGTCAAAATATATAGAAGAACCCCTGTCACGCAAGATAACAAGGGAAGAGAACGCTTTAAAGAAAAATAACAAGCTACTTTTTGCATCTTTAGAGACATGGGCGAAGAATTGGGAGTTACAACACAAATCGGAGGGATAAGACAATGGCTGATTTAGAAACCTTAACGATACAAATTACTGCGGAATCTCAAAGGGCTACGGACGCCATTGGTAAACTGGCAAGAAGGCTTGATGGTCTTGCAACAAGCGTAGCTAAAATCGAGACAGGCAAACTTAATGATTTGGCACATGGCTTGGATAACCTCAATTCAGTTATCTACAACATGAACGCTACATCATCAAAGTGGGATTACAACCGTATCGTTACCAACATAAACGTACTGGCTACGGCTAATCTTTCAGGACTTGATAGCCTTACTACCTCTCTTGGAAGTTTGACGGGTGCAATTACTGGTCTGTCAAACGTATCTGCTTCGACAGATAATGTTAAAAATCTCATACTTGCAATCGGCAAGTTAGGAAGTAAAAGCGTTGATAAAGCTATTACTAATATTCCGAAACTGGAAAAATCTTTAAGTCATTTACTTCGGACAATCTCAAAAGTTCCCAACATAAATCAGAGCGTAATAGAGTTTGTTAATAGTCTGACTAACCTTGCGTCACAGGGTACTAAAATCGGTACGGCTAGTAACAGCATTAAAAACTCTTTAGAGCGTTTCGGCACTTCGGCAACTAGGGCTACAAGGAAATCTTTAAGCCTTGCGAGTGCTATCGGAACACTTTATGCGAAATTCTGGTTGCTCATGCGTTTAGTCCGTGGATTAAAGAGTGCATTTAAGGATGCTGCGGATTACCTTGAAGCATATAACTTCTTTGAGGTTGTAGCCGGAAAGATAGGTGCTGACACATTCCGTAGGGAAGGCATTAACAGTGCGGATGAATATGCCGAAGCCTTCATGTCGGAAATGAAGAAAAAGCTACATCAAATGTCAGGACTTGAAATCGACCTTGAAGATAGGCTTATCAAGACTACTAATGCGAAATCCCTTGGCTTGAACCTTACAGAGATAACACAGTATCAGGCGTCTTTAGCAAGTTTGACAAACGCCATGCACTTAACACAGGAAGTGTCAACGGCTACATCTAAAGCACTTTCTATGTTGGCTGCCGATATGGGTTCACTCCGTAACGTAGATTATGAACAGATAGCTAGCAATTTACAGAGTGGTCTTACAGGACAGGCTAGGGCATTATACAAGTATGGTATTGATATCACACAGGCAACGCTTGAACAGTACGCATTTAACGAAGGCTTAACAAAGTCTGTATCGGAAATGACACAGGCAGAAAAGGCACAGTTAAGATTACTTGCAATCCTTGACCAAAGTAAAGTTGCTTGGGGTGACTTGGCTAATACGATTAACTCACCTAGTAACCAGTTACGTCAGCTAAAGAACAACATGAAGGAAATCGGTGTTGTTGCCGGACAGTTGATGATCCCAATGGTTACAAGGACATTGACCGTCCTGAATGGACTTTCGATAGCAATCAAGCGGTTACTTGTAGATATTGCACAGATTCTAGGCATATCCCTTAATCTTGATGATTTCGGTAGCGGATTTAGTGATTCACTTGAAGAAGATACCGAGGTTTTGGATGATTTCAATTCAACCTTGAAAGAAACCAAAAAGGGCATCCGTGAATTTGATGAGTTAAAGGTTATCGGTGGCGGTAAAGATGATTCGCTTACTGGCATAGCAGATGAGATAGACCTTACACAGCAGATTTTAGCTGCCACAGAAGAATATGAAAAGGTTTGGGATGAAGCTTACGAAAAGATGAAGTCCAAAGCCGAAGAGATAGCACAGCTTATCGGTCAGGCACTTGAACCTATCAAAAAGATAGTTGAGGATTTTGCTATTGGTGATTTCTTTAGTGCCGGACAGGATATCAGCAAGCTTGTAGCTTCGATATTCAATTTTGTGGCTGATGCCATTGCCGAAGTTGATTGGAAAGCTATTGGTAATAAAATCGGAGATTTCTTTGAAGGTATTGATTGGAAAGCTGTCTTTAGTAGCATAGGAAACCTGATTTGGAACGCAATACAAGCGGTTTTTGATATTTGGGATGGTGCGTTTAGTGTAGCACCTTTTGAAACGGCAATAGTCACAGCCCTATTAGCTATGAAATTTACTGGACTAGGGAATGAGCTAACGTCAAATGTTTCAAGTGCTATCGGGAAAAGCTTAAAAGGGTCTAATATTAAAGCAAAGCTTACGCAAGCCGGATTAGGTGCTATTTCACTTGGTCTTGGACTTGCACTTACGATTGATAATGTTAAAGATATTAAGCTTGGCAAGTACGCATCTACATCAGCAGAAAGCTTAATCAAACAGGCTATCAGTTCATTGCTTATGGGCGCAGGTGCAACAATGGTTGCAGCAGCCCTTGGTGCTACGGGTGGCACACTTGCATTAGTATTTGCTGTTACATTTGCAGCAGCCGCAGCTTTCAATTTTATATCGGCTAAAATAAATGAACCTACACCTAAAGTTCAATCTCAAATTACTGATGAACAACGTGAATGGGCTGAAAAACTTCATTTGGATTCAATGGAAGTATTTACACAGATCACGGCAAATGCAGAAGTTTCAGAGGTAAAGATAGCTAACATAGAATTTTATGCAAGCAAGGTAGAAGAGTTATCAGAAAAGTATGATGAACTAACAGATGCACAGAAAGCCGAGTTAAAGTATTATTCTGATGAACTTATTAAGCTTGTGCCTAGCATAGCTGATTCAATAGATTCTATCACTGGTGCTTACGTTGGTGAGAAGAGTGCCATTGATGAAATGATTGAAAGTCAGAAGAAGGCAATTAAGTTACAGGCTTATACAGAAAATCTTGTAGCACTTGAAAAGCGTAGAGCAGAATTACAACCTGATTATGAAAAACTTAAATCCGAGTGGCAGGCAGCACAGGACGAATACAAGCTTTATAGGGATATGCTTCGTAAAGAGGGCATAGATGAAGCTACAATAAGCAAAATAATGATGCCGGACATAAATCTTGGTCAGTTTAAGTTAAACGGCTATCAAGAAGCTATTGCATGGAATTTAAAAATTGCTTTTGCAAATTATACAGAATTAAACAATCTATACAAACCAATAGAGAATGATTGGAAAGATATACTTGATAATATAGAGTATTATTCTGATTTGTTTAACGAAACAACAGGAACAAAGTTTGAGGAAACAACAGATGCCGTTGGGGATGCCATTAAGGAAATGGAAGAAAAAACGGCTAAAACCAAACTTCCGAAGAATATTGTTAAGACTACAAAAGAGGTTGTTAAAAAGCTTGAAGATGGTGAAAAGCCTACACAACAGGAAATGGTAGACTTATTCAGAATCATTGATGAAGGATTTTCAGACCTTCCAGATGGGCAAGTGCCTGATGATATCCATGAGTTGATGAAACAAATTCAAGTAGCGTTTATTAATGATACACCCGAACTTCTTACATTAGTACAACAGTTAGGTGAAGCTATTAGTTCAACATTCGCAGGGGCATTAAACCTTGATGTATCAGATTTAATCCCTGACATTAAGAATGAAGCCACGAAAAACCTGATTAACAAATTAGGCTATATTCGTACTGGTGCTACTAATAATGCACAAGTTGATAAATCAAACCTTATTTCACTTGTGTATGATGCTTTCACAAGCGTTGGGGCAACATCAACACCTAAAGCGGTTGTAGAAAAGATAAATGAATTAATGGGTGCGTCAAGCAACCGTGATATTTTATCGTCATTAACAGACCTTGAAAAAGTCTTAAAGGATGAGTTTTTAAAGCTTGGGTACAACATAGATTTAGGTTGGGCGCAAGGTATTTGGAAAGGTTCAACTCTTGTTTATGAAGCTATCGAGGGCGTTTCCGAAAATGGTGAATGGGTATTTAAAGATTCTAATGATATGCACTCACCTTCAAAGCTTTATCGCAAGGATGCTTATAACATACCTTTAGGTATCGCATTAGGAATCACAGACGGACTTCCCAATATAGATACGGCTATGGAAGGTTTAACGGAATCCATGACAAGTGATTTCGGACAGCTTAAATACAACGTACCTAAACTTGACATAGGAACTAACAGAACAAGCTATTACGGTTCGGTAACACCTAGCCGTGAAGATTCGTTCCTGTCACAGCTTGCAAGAGTAACAAGAGATAACAACGGACAGACCGAGGTAGTATTCAGAATTGAAGGTGATCCTCACGGAATGTTCCGAGTTATGCGTGAGCAAGGTGATGTATATCGCAGACGAACAGGCAGAAGTGCTTTTTAAGGAGGGTTTAAAATGGCATATAGCGGATATTTAATCAAAATCGGGACATATACCATACCTCTATCCATGATTAAGGCTGACAGTTACTACGCATACGATAATATGCAAGACTATGAACCTTGGACGGACGCCAAAGGTTACTTACATAGGGATGCGGTGCAACTGAAAGCCTTGAAAGTGGAATTTGAGACTAGGAATATGCTTAATAATACCCAACTTTACACTTTGTTGCACAACATAGAATCACAGTTCATATCTGGCAAAGAACACGCCCGTGAGTGTACCATAACCGCTTACATCCCTAGGCTTGATGATTATGTCACGCAAAGGGGATATCTAGCCGATTACAAGCCACAGATATATTTGGCTGACGGAAACCATATTGAGTACGATTCATTCAGAATGTCATTTATCGGTGGCGTAAGCACTTACGGAGACTAACAGGAGGTAACACATGGTCGAGTACGCATACCATGAACTATTTAATCAGAGCAATGTCCCGAAGGATATGCTTATAGTGGATGCCGACACGAATGTTACCTCTGTTTCGGGTTCAGCACCACATATATCAAACAACACATACATATTTACAACCGAGGAAATAGAGACAGAATCATTTGAGTTAGACGAAAGTTTGTGTTCGGAAGATAACCTTACATTCGGGTTATGTGAAGCTGCCAAAGTCAGCGTAAACGTTATCGAGAAGGGTTATGACAACCTTAAGGATGTGATGTTTGCGATTTACATTTACTTTAACGGTGATTCGGACACTTTGTTTCAGGTGGGCGTTTATCGGATATTTGCCGATACCCATTCGGATGACAGGCGTTTCCGTGAACTTGAAATGTATGATTTGCTCTATTATCTCCGTGATTATGATATCACGCCTTGGTATTACAACTATTTTTCGGACGGGTTAGACCATACGCTTGAAGATGCGGTTGAAATGCTTTTTGATTGGCTTAATCAGGATGAGGGCATACCTATCGGATTTGCCGAAGAAACATTACCTAACAGGAATTTCCCTATCACACAGACGATTCAATCTGATGCTATCACGTTTGAATTTTTCATGCAGAGGATTTTAGAGATCAATGGATGTTTCGGGCATATCAAGAGAAATGGTGATTATGAGTTTAAGTGGCTGAAAACTTACGATACTCCGGCTGTTAAGAACATAGTAGACGATATCCGAGTACCCGAAATGCCGTATGAAGATAACTTTGTTTGGAGTATCGGACTTATCGAAGCCTACAATAGTGATAACTTAAAGCTTTACACGGCAGGTTCTTCCAGTAAGAAATATCCGAGTATCTATACGATAGTTGACAGTTTCCTGTTTGCCGGAATGGATGCCGATAATGAAGATTTGGCTAAAGCACTTGATAGGATGTGGAAGAGGGTAAAGAACCTGATTTACCGTCCAGTAGAAGTTACTACAATAGGAGACTTGTGTATCGAGGTCGGAGACCGCCTAGAAGTCCAATACAAGACCGAAAATGGTGAGCCTGTATATTTTCACACCTACGCACTTGAACGGCATTTTACGGGCATACAGAGTTTCAGAGACACATATACGGCTAAAGGTGACAGGAAACAGCCTAGATACTCACCTAACGAGAACTGGCATTACGGTGACGGTACGATTGCTACGGAAGGTGCAGGCACGGGCGGTGTTAGTGATGTTTCGGACAACTACAATAACTTCTGCGAGATTATCAGGAATGTAGGCATGAGACTTCTTGATGAGCCTTCAAGCGTTGAGGTTGTCTATAACAAGGCTGACGGTCAGGTAGAAATCAGTTGGGTTGACCCTAGTGATTTAAGCAATAACAGACCAGTACCTTTAACATGGTTAGGAACGGTAGTAATCCGCAAGGAAGGTTCAGCACCTTTGCATAGGTGGGATGGTGAATTACTTGTCAATAGCACTACTAGGGATGAGTATTCGGAAACCCCGTTCATTGATGATACTATCGAGGATAACAAGCGTTACTATTACGGCATATTCCCGTATCACAGATATTTGACCGACCCTGATAACAATATAAACTTCTATCGGTTCACAAAGGTTGTTTCGGTCAATACTGTTTCAAGATTAGAAGCTGCCGAAATTACAGGATTTGGTGTGGAAGGAACAAGCGTAACGGTATTATTCGATATACCTACTTTGGATGTTGGCACTTACAGTAGCATTAAGTTAGTTGGCAAAAAGGGTTCAATACCCGAATCGGAATTAGACGGTGATATAACAGAAACCCTTGCTTCGACAGATACATCAAAATTGATTACAGGATTAGACGAAGATTCAACATATTACTTTGTAATTTATTCCGAGGATTCAATCGGCAATAAAGCTGAAAGTGAATGTCAGTTCTGTAAGATTAACCCTATTAATGAATGGGTATTTGCCTATACTGGCGAAATTCAAACATTTACAGCTCCAAAGACAGGTATCTATCAGCTTGAAACATGGGGCGCACAGGGTGGCAATGCAGAGGATAGCGAGAATGGACTTGTTGCCCGTGGTGGCTATGGTGCATATGCAAAGGGTGAAGTATTCTTGACACAAGGTGAAACTCTTTACATTGGTGTCGGAGGACAGAATGGATATGGTGGTGGCGGAAGCAATTTACCTATGCACAATCTTGAAACTTGGAATTATCGTGGAAATGTTGTTTCTATGTCAATTCTCAATAACTTCACAAAAATTCCAGATGCCATAAAGACAGCCACATCTCCAACATACAGTAGAATATGGAATCAGAGCGTAAGTAGTATTCCGAGTTGGTTATCTCTTGGAGATATTTTATATCAATATTCTCTTAAAGATGGTCCAGACGATGGTAAATCTTATGTGTTTGTTGATAGTGATTATATAAAAATAGTATTTGGTGCATATCCGTATGGAAGTAGCACTTATTATGGGTTAGTAATATATAATAAAATTACAGATGATATAATCACATATTATGGTGATTTTTATACAGGGGCAAACGAACTCAGGACATATTATTTATCTATTGTTATTGATACACCTAACCAAAGGGCATATTTGTTGTTGGCAAATTCAAAAACAGGCGCAAATTATTTCAGGGTTGATGCACATTCGTTTATGTATAACGGCATTGATTTACTTTGGGAAACTTTTAGTAATTATTGATTCCACAGCTCATATTCAAAAGGGTATGGGCTGAATATTTAGAAAGTGAGGTGAGAGCATGGCTTATAGATGCTTGGAATCATGGACAGCAGGTGATGGAAATACTTATCAATTAGCACAAATAAATGATTTTACCACCATACCAACAAGCATAATAAATGCTACTTCCATGACTTATTACTATTATGATAAAGTAAGTGCTTGTCCGTCATATATAACTGATTTGGGAGATTTAGTATTTGATTTACAAAGAAGTATTGATGCTGATGTTACCTTAAATTTTGTTGATACTGACAGCATAAGAGTATTATTCGGAAGATACAATATGAATGATACAGGGAGTAGAATGTCAGGTGACCAATGGAAAGACCTTGTAAATTCAAGTTTTTTTAAACAAGGAGGATGGTCAAATTTCAGTAGTGGTAAAATCAAATTTTATGTTGCTGTTGTAATTGATGACGAAAACGAAAGAGCTTATGTATATTCCATAGAAAATTGTTATTATCATTGGGCAGGAAATACAGGGTGGACTATCAATGTTCTTGGTGGAAAACCCAATGATGTTGATTTATTCTTTGAGGTATTTGGACCGCATATCCCTAAATACACAGCCAACGGCGGTGGTGCTACTCACATAGCCAAAGTTACAGGACAGCTTAAAAACTTGTCAAGCAATCTGTCAGATATTTTGCTTGTAAGTGGCGGAGGCGGTGGCGGATTGATAATCAGTGAAGATGTCTATGCTGGCAAAGACGCAGGCGGAATTTCAGGTTCGGGAAACAATTCAGCCAATCAAACCATGGGTTACGCATTCGGACAGGGTGAAAGTGGTGAAGGTGTATCAGGTGGCGGTGGTGGTCTGTATGGTGGATATAAGGGGGGTGAATAGTTAATGAGCATTGAAAGTGGTGGTGCAGGTTCAGGTTACATAGGCAATTCCCTGTTATCCAACAAGAAAATGGTTGGCTATAATGTTCCTACTTCAAGTGATACAGCTACTAAAACAGAAACAATCAACGAGTATTCTGAAACGCCTGTATCGGGTAAGCCGAAATCGGGCAACGGATATGTGAAGATTACATTTTTAAGAGATGCAAACTGAAAGGGGTGAAAAATATGTGGCGCATACCAGACAAGATTTATGACATTTTAAAATGGATCGTGGTTATCTTTCTTCCGGCACTAAACATCTTGGTAGCATCATTAGGTGATGCCTTGGGATTTGATAGTGTAGTGACTTGTAAGGTGATAACAGCAATCCATGTATTTTTAGGTGCATTAATCGGGGTATCATCAATATCCTATCACATGGATAAGAAAGGGGCAGAGAATGGCGAAGATACTGATAAGCCTTGAAGAATGGCTAGAATATTTGAAATCTAGGGTTGGCATTGATGTATATGTCTGGGGCGGTAACGGTGAACTGATAGTCAATCTGATGCCGAAGCTATGTGACATGGAAAAAGATGACCATACCGAGAAAGAAGCTTTAAAGAATACCGACAGGGTACTTACACTTCTCAATAAACGTCTTATGACGGGAGTAGATATCTTTACGATTAGGGGAGAAGATTGTAGTGGCTTGTCGGTTAAATTTTTGCTTGAAAAAGGCATTATAAAAGGGGATACAAACTGTAACGGCTTGTATAACAAGACCAAAGGACACAAGGTTGCCATTAAGGACGTTAAAGCCGGAGATTATCTGTTTCAGGGCAATGACGATAATAAGTGGCATATCGGCTATGCAATCTCAAATAAGTATGCTATCGAGTGCAAGAACCATGATGAAGGCGTAGTACAGACAAAGATAGCTGATAGGGGTTGGAAGTATGCTACACGCCCTGATTGGTATGAAGGTGATGAACCTGAAAAGCCTGTTTTAAAGCGTGAGTTATATCTTACAGACCCTTACATGAAGGGTGAGGATGTAAGAGAAGCACAAAGACTTCTTACCGAGAAAGGTTATAATTGCGGTGAGATTGACGGAATCTTTGGCAAGAAAACTGAAATAAGCGTTAAGAATTTCCAGACAGACAACAGCCTTAAAGCAGACGGGATCATTGGCAAAAACACAGCCGAGAAGCTTGGCTTTAAGTGGGAAGGATAAAAACATAACCCGAAAGGAGAACCGACAATGTTTAAAAAAGACGGACAGGATAATATGTGGCTTACAAGGGGTGATACCCTTTACCTTGATGTTAAGAACTTGAAGTACCGTGACGAGGACGGGCAGATTCAGGACTATGAGTTTATAACGGGTGACAAGGTTTACTTCCGGCTGAAAGTCAATGACGGTCTAGTTGTTGAAAAACAGTTTGCCGTTGATTTGGAAGAAAACAAGGCTTCGTTAGAACTTGTACCTAGTGATACTGAAAGCTTGACTAACGGTGCGATTTACAACTATGAAATCGAAGTAGTCACAGCAGATTCAAAGCATTTTACAATCAAGGAAAACAAGAAGTTCACAATCGGAACAGAATTGGAGGTACATGACAATGGCTGAAAATTACGGTTCTCTTACGGGTACTTTGGACGCACATGATACTCTTGAAGGCAATCTTGATAATCATGGCGAAATGAGTGGCGAAATCCAGTTCGGTGGTGTAGGTAGCAAGGTTGATGACGTCCTCGTTAATGGGGAATCAGTTGTTGAAAATAAGATTGCTCACATTGACCTTACGCCTTATGCTGAAATTGAAAATGTTTACGATAAGACTACGATTGATACGGCTTTACAGGGCAAGGCTAATGTAACCGATATCCCTACGGATTTATCCGATTTACAGGATGATGCAAGTCATAGGACAGTTACAGATGAAGAAAAGACCGAGTGGAGTGGCAAGGCAGATACTTCGGATATTCCTACGGCTTTATCACAGCTTACTAATGATGCTGATTATGTTCAAGATAATGAATATCAGCATACGGATAATAACTATACTGATAGTGATAAAAATAAGCTTGAAAATATCGAAAGTGGTGCGGAAGTAAACGTACAATCCGATTGGAATGAAAGCAATTCTTCTAGTGACGCCTATATCCTGAATAAGCCTACGATACCTTCTGTTGTTGCTAATCCTCAAAATACTACGGCTACTCTTACAAGTATCGGGATTGACGGTACTAACTACGCTGTTTCAGGCGGCGGTGGTGGCGGTGCGGTTAATTCAGTTAATGGCATGACGGGTGATGTAGTCCTTGATGCCGAGAATGTAGGTGCTTTGCCTGATGATACGCCTTTGTTTAGCGGTGATTATAATGATTTGACCAATAAACCTACCATTCCTGATGCACAGATTCAGAGTGATTGGAATCAAAGCGACAACACAAAGGTTGATTTCATTAAGAACAAACCTACAATCCCGTCAGCACAGATACAATCCGATTGGTCACAATCTGACAATTCTAAAGTAGACTATATCAAGAATAAGCCTAGCATACCTACGGCTTTGGCTGATTTAAGTGATGATTCTACACATAGGGTTGTTACAGACAGCGAAAAAACTACTTGGAATGGCAAGTCTGATTTTTCAGGAAGTTATACCGATTTGACAGATAAGCCTACGCTTGGAACAGCTAGTGCTTTAGATGTTGCTAGTAGTGGTGACGCAAGCACAACCGAGGTTGTTAAAGGTGATGATAGCAGACTTACGGACGCTAGAACGCCTGTTAGTCATACGCATACTACTAGTGATATTACGGATTTTGATATTTCGGGCAAAGCCGACAAGGTATCGGATGCTACTTCGGGTAATTTTGCCGGACTTGATGCAAATGGAAACCTAACTGACAGCGGTCATAAGCATAGTGATTACTTGACACAGCATCAGGATATTAGTGGTAAAGCTGATAAAGTTAGTTCTGCTACGAATGGGAATATAGCTGGATTAAATGCAAGTGGCAATCTTACTGATTCAGGCATATCAGGAGACATGACCACCACCTCCGCCACAGGCAATCCCATCTCAATCGCAGATCTCAAATCAGCCCAAATCGCACTAAATCCCGTGATTACGTTTGAACCGATACAGGCAGGAAGTGGCACACCATCACCGAGCAATGTAAGGGCGATAAGTGGGTATGATAAGGTTGAGGTTTTATCGTGTGGAAAGAATTTATGTGAAGAAACTATTACAAATGCAACAATCAACGCGGACGGAACGATTACTGCGAGTGGCAGTGGAACAAGTTTTGATATGCACGTTGCAAGGGTTTTGCAAGGTGTAACATATACTATAAAAAGTGATGAAGCCCAAAGCGTTAGTCAACAGTTTGTTGGTGGATTTTTCTACTCAAAGCCTGCACTAAATTCTGTATCATACAACGGAACAAGATTGGCAAATACATCCGCAACCTTTACATCTCCAATAACAGGATATGTGGCATTTAGAACTTCTCGTGGATATGCTGTTGCACAATGTGAATATGGTTCTTCACAGACAACCTACGAACCCTACCATAAAACCACAGACATATCCGAATCTTTGGGGCAGACGGTGTATGGGTTGGAATATTATCCGAGAACGGGTAAGGCAAGAGTTATAAAATCAAGATATGATTTAGGTGATTTATCTTGGACTTATGATAGTGGTTCGGCAAGATTTTATAGTAATAGCTTGGCATCATTAGTTGGTGGAACGGTTAGCGGAAGTATTTTTACAAATGTTATATTCTCTTGTTATAAAAATTCGTTGGACGCAAGCAATGCGAGTGCGTTTATTTTTGAAAACAATAAGTATGTTTATGTTTACGATAATAGATACACCGATGCGGCTACGTTTAAGACCGCTATCGCAGGGCAAACTGTTTGTTTTGAATTAGCATCCCCTACCGAAATCCAACTCACACCCCATGAAATCGCACTTTCACAGGGGTACAATTACATATCCACTAACGGCACTTCAATCAGCCTTGCTTACCACAACGGCGAAGTCGCTACTCATGCGGATGTTGAACAGTTGGCGGAAACGGTTAATGAGTTAAATGATTATCTACAACGTAGCAATGCAGATTCATATGTTGATTTAACAACATCCGCATATATATTCCCGTGTGATGGATATGTGGTAGTTGATTCACAAGCGGTAACTTCGGGTTCTGTTAGGGTACAGTTAGTATCGAGTAGTGGTTCTTTCCTAATTGGCGGTATTTACATGAATATTACAGGTCAATATCAAGTACAGACTACTTATGTCAAAAAAGGTATGAATGCAAGGGTGGTACAAGATGTGACGGGTACGAGAAAGAGATTTATCCCGTTGATACCATAAAATAACCATTTTAGGAGGAAAGATGAAGAACGCATATGAGAAGATTGCGTATGATGTAATACGCAGATGTTTGAGGGATGCCCTTGAAAATCATTCAACCGATTATAAGGCAGGATATGTGCAAGGCGTTGTTGACTTACAGACTGAAATCTTTAAGGAATTAGAACAACCAACAAGGGCATATGGATGCGGATTTGATGAATCATCTATCCAAATGGCACAGAACAGGTAACCCCATAAAACCAAAATTTCATTCGGTGGCGTTTTAAATCTGAAAATCCAATTTTTGCATAAAAAATGACTTTTGAACGGTTTTTAGGTGTAAATTTGAACCTGAATAGGTGTTTAATTATGTTAGTAGGGATTATCATAGGCACATTAGCATATATCATTGTGGTAGTTTTGTTCCTTTTACTACTACATAAAGACAGGGAAGATTAACATGAGGATAATCATATTCACAGCCGGACTTTTAGGCAAGACAGGCTTATATACATGGACACGGAATTTCGCAATCAATATGCGTAACGATCATTCCATTACAGTTATGTGTGCTACGTTTAATGAAGATATCAAAGCCGATTTAAGCCAGTATGCTGATTGTGTTGTCTATGAGAAGGACGCAACCTACGATTGTGACATATTGCTACATAACTTTCAGGATAACGCCATAAAGGGCAATATCCATGCAGATAAGGTATTTGTACTACTTCATTGCAATTACGCCAAAATGAGACATTCTAATGCGTTTGAGAGGGATATAAAATACATAGCTGTTTCGGAAGATACCGCTAGGGGCATGAGAAATGCTTATAAGGTCGATTGTGAAGCTATTGAACCGTTCATGCCCGATTATAAACCTAAAAAAGTATTAAGGCTTGTTTCGGCAACTAGGCTGACTACTGAAAAAGGCTATCAGCGAATGGTCAAGTTGTGTCAGCTACTACGGAAGAATGACATACGGTTTCAATGGCTAATCTTTACAGATTCATTTAAGCCTGTTGAGGGTTATCCTGAATTTATCAATATGGGTTCACAACCTAATGATGTGGTCATGGATTATATGGCTGATGCCGATTATGTGGTACAGCTATCAGACCATGAAGGATTTTGCTATTCGGTACACGAAGCGTTATCAGTTGGTACGCCTTGTTTGGTCACAGATATCCCGATATTCAGGGATGCGGTTGAAAATGGTTATAACGGTTATCGTCTGCCATTAGATATGCAAGACATAAACATAATGGATATAACCGAGAACAGACCGCTAGGTTATCGTTTCAACGCTAAAAGCAACGAAGATTTAAGGGAACAATGGGAAGGGGTTTTACATGAAGATATCCGCATATACTAAAAGCGAACTTGACCGATTCAGGTCTGCTTGCAATTTCACAGATTTAGAACGTTCATGTTTCGATTTGAAAGCCAAAGGCTTGACCAATTATCAGTTAGCCATGGAATTGAATGTTTGCGACAGTACAGTTTCGGCTACTATGAAAAGCATCAGGGCAAAGATCACGGCTGTTTCGGAAGAAATGATTAAGGCTAACAAACAGGAAAGCGTGAAGACCGATACGATAAATCCCCTGATTAGCTATCTTGTGGATTTCTTTACCAAACTGTTGGCTAATAGTCCACTTGTGCCGGAAAGCCATACGGCTAAAGAATGGTTGGAATTGCCGGATAAAGTTTCAATCAAGGATAAGCTTTATGTGGTCATTGATTTCCGAAGTGATGATAATTCTCCATCTATCCCACGCCTGAAATACGGTGATGGGGTCACAATGGTTTCGCAACTTCCATTCTGTACGGCTGCCATTACCGACAATGATGTACGCCTTTGGGATTTACAATCGCAAATCTCACAGAAATTGCAATGATTTTCCACATTTCCCAAATTTAATAACGTTTTCTCCTAAAAACCTCACCGACTTTATGTATGGTGGGGTTCTTTTTTTATGCTATGATTTAGCAAAACAAGGAAGGAGTGGACTATGTGGCGTACATCTATGCTAACCCTAACCCGAAAAACAAGATAGTTGATGATTGTGTCATCCGTGCGTTAAGCCTAGCACTTGGCAAAACATGGGATGAAGTTCATTATGCCCTTGCCAAACAGAGTTTTTATGACAAGGATGTTATGAACGCTAATTCGGTAGTAGGGAAGTATCTTGAAAGCATGGGTGCAGAACGTCATAATTTGCCCGATAAATGCCCTTTATGTTATTCGGTGAAGGATTTTACCTCTGAACATAGAAAAGGCGTCTATATCCTTTTTACAGGCACTCACACGGTTGCTATAATTGACGGTGATTTTTATGACACGTTCAATAGCGGTGATTATCCCGTGATTTATTACTTTTTCGTGGAGGATTGATTATGAATGGCATGATGAATATGATGAAAATGTTTCAGCAATTCAAAAGTAACCCTATGCAAATGTTATCAAGACGGTTTAACATTCCACAAGGCGTTAATGATCCTAATGAGATTTTAAATCATTTGGTCAATACTAATCAGGTATCGCAAGACCAGATTAATCAGATAAGCCAAATGGCTAATATGTTCAGAAGTTAAAGTGTGCGCACACTTAACATACGGATTATCCGTTTGAGGATATTCCCTAACCTAAAAAAGTTTATAGGAGGATTTTATTATGGCACTTGAAAATGGTGGAGTAGTTACAACTATGCCCGTAATGCCTACAAGCGGTGGTTTTGGTGGGTTTGGCGGTGCTGATGGTTGGTGGATTTTACTTCTGTTACTGTTTGCCGGAGGTGGCTTCGGTGGTGGTTTCGGTGGCTTCGGTGGTGACGGATTATACCCTTGGATGAACAATTCGCAGAACATCAATGATGGTTTCCGTGACCAGATGCTCAACAGTTCCATATCAGGCATACAGGGTGGAGTAACAAGCGGTTTTGGTGACGTACAGAACGCCCTTTGTGGTGGTTTTGCCGGAGTTAATGCAACAATAGCTAACGGATTTGCTACGGCTGAAAGTTCGGCAAATTCTAGGCAGATGGCTAACATGAATCAGGCATTTGGCTATCAGACAGCTATGAATCAGGGATTTAATTCTATCGCAAGTCAGCTTTCTCAATGCTGCTGCGATAATAGGATGGCTACGGTTCAGACACAGAACATAGTTCAGAGTGAAGGTGCAGCTACAAGGCTTGCTATCCAAAATCAGACGCAGGAAATATTGGATAAACTCTGTCAGCAGGAGATAGATACCCTTAAATCACAGAATATTGCATTACAGAATCAGGTTAATATGCTGAATCTTGCAGCTAGTCAGACCGCACAGAGCCAGTATCTTGTAGATAAGCTTACACCTACTACGGCAGCTTGAAGGGAGGTTTACTATGAAGAACATAGAAGAACTTCACAAATTGAGCGACAAAGTAATGGATTCCATAATGGAATCGAACAAAAAGCTAGACAAAGAAAGCGAAAGACTTACCGCAGAAGATGCAAGGTATCTGGAAAGTCTCACACGAATACTTAAATCTGTCAGCACGGTCATTGCTATGGAAGAGTATTCTGATGACGGTTATTCTAGGGATGGTTGGAATCATTACGATCCTAATTATCCTAACCCGAATATGACTTCCGGCAGAAGATACCGTGACAGAATGGGTAGATATTATTAAAAAAACGGGGCGTACCTTTTGGGTATGCCCTTATTTTAATTAGAAAGCATTTCAAGTATGTTTTCTGGTTTATATTTCTGAACAATACCACCCCATTCAGTTATTTTAATCGTGTTTATTCTGGAAGTAGTCATTTGAGTTTCAAAATCGTCACCCAAACAATCTTTAAGAGTTTTTTTCATTTGGTCACAGATATTTTCATAAGAAACCCCTTTAGGACTTATAGTAATAAATCCATCCCCGTTTTCTTTATGGTAATTCATAACATCTTCATAAGTCATGGATATTTGAGCAGCCGACAAAATAGAACTATAATTATAACATTCTTTTTCATTCACCAAAACCTTATCATAACAGTTATCACATAAATAAAATGCTTTTTCAAGATAATCATTAAGGTCAAGATTATAAGTTGTTTTTATATATTCTTTACAATCAGTAATTCTGCCACAGACCGAACAAGTAGTATTTATTATTTTTTCTTCGGGAACTTCTGTAATTTGTGGTTCTGATTCGTTAGGGGTATCTGATACTTTAGGTTCTTCTTTACTACAAGCACATAATGTAATGCACATTATAATTAGAATAGTAATTACTTTTTTCATGCGTTTTCCTCCTTGATTTCTTGTTGTTTATTCCGGCACGGACAGGATAAAACTAACTCCAATAAAGTATCGTAACGTTTGTCTTTATCTTGAACAGCTTTAAGCAACAAATCCATTCGTTGATCTTTATACGAAATCTGTTCTTTTAAAAACTCAATACTTTTTGACCATTGTTGACGTTCCTGTTCCATTTTTTCGTTCATTTTGTTGCGTTCTGTTTCAAACAATGAATTTATATGTTCAAGTTGCCATTCAAGTTCCTCAATCCTTTGTATCTTGTATTGCAACAGGGTTTTCATAACCTGAACGTCCAGATTATCGTCAGCTTCGATTGTTTCAATATCAAGTAAAGCCTTTGCTATCGGTCTTATGGTTTCCTCGTACCTAAAAGATAAGTTTTCAGAGCCTTCTTGAAATACCCTTGATAATGTTGATTTCGATAAAAAGTCGCCATTCTTTTCAAGAAGATTAAGTATGTCACCATACGAAAGTCCTTTTTGCTCACGAACTTGTTTTAACTTTATAATTATATCAGAAGTATCTGTCATGTGTTCAATTCCTGTTCGATAGTGTTCGATTTATGAAACGGGTTCAATATCTGGGACTTTTCTTAAATCTATTTCTATGTTATGCTTGTTTCATCTAGGAGGTGATGTATGTGATAAACGAATACGAATTTATAAATCTATTTTTAATTGCTGACGAAGAAATCAAGGATCAGGTTGAGAAGGTTTTAGTAGATTCTCAACCGCCAACTGAATTTGAGGAATAGCATTTTTATATAGTTTGTATAACTCTAATGCTTTTTTGATATCAGCATCTGCATTTTTATTTTCACCGATAGGATTGTTTTGCCTATCTATGCCCTCTACACCCATGATCCAAACAGGGCTGACGTTAAAAACTTCTGCCATTTTTTGTGCAGCGTCAGCTTTAGGACAGTATTCACCTTTTATGTATTTACTGATTTTTGATTTATGAACGCCGGATTTATCCGCAAGTTCTTGTTGCGTCATTCCTGTTTCATCTAAAAGCTGTTTTAATCTTATTGCAGATTCTTCCATTTGTTTCACCTCCGTTATGAATAGCATTGTAATCTATATATCGGCAAATATCAACATAAACATTACATTTTTTTTAAATTACCTATTGACAAAATCAAAATGGCGTGTATAATAGGATTTAGAAAGTTGAGAAAACTCTACCGACGAAAGGAAGGAGGGGAAGAAAATGTTTCGCAAGTTGAGAGCAAGGATAATAGAAAAATACGGAACACAAAAAGTATTCGCAGAAACGCTTAAAGTAAGTAACAACTTGGTCTCTTTGAAAATGCAAAACAGAGTTGTATTTTCAAAAGAAGATATGATTAAATGGGGCGAGTTGTTAGATATTCCACCAGAGCAATTCTACGAATATTTTTTTTAACCCTAAAGTAGAGAAAACTCTACTCACAAAGAAAGAGAAAAGAAGGTTTAAAGTGCGAAAATTAGTGATCGCCTTATTACTGATACTTGTTTTTATTCCAAGTATTACGCTTAAGGCAGATGAAGAGACAAAAGAAGCAGAGGAAACCGAAGAAGTTTCTTTCAAGAAAGCCGTAAGTGACTTTGCTAAAAGCATGAAAGCGGTTCGGAAATACATGAGAGAACAAGCAGAAAAGAGGAAGTTTGAAGAGTCGGAAATCAATTTACTGGCAGAAATAATCTATTGGGAAAACTGGTTTACTGACGAAGAAAAGCTTACGGCAAGATGGACGGGTGGCGTTGTTATGAACAGGGTTAATTCTGACGAATTTCCTGATTCTGTTTATGACGTAGCGTATCAGCGAGGGCAATATAGTACAACGAAGTATTTCTACACCAAAGAATTGCCAGAAGAGTGTTACGAAATGGCAAAAGATATCTATTACAACGGAGTAGAAGATATGCCTGAAAACGTCCTATTCCAAGCCACATTCAAGCAAGGCAAAATTTGGAAACAATTAAACGGGGAGATATTCTGTTATGGCTGATTCGGGCAGAGGGAAAAACCTTTTTAAGCATGGCGGTTGGGGTACTCGCTTGTATCACATATATCGCAAAATGTTAGAGCGTTGCACTAACCCAAATTATTCTGAACATATTTATTACTATGACAGGGGAATTAGTATATGTAGTGAATGGCGAAAAGATTTTAAGGCTTTTAGAGATTGGGCTTTGAATAACGGATATGAGGATCATTTAAGCATAGACAGAATAGATGTTAATAAGGGATATAGCCCCGAAAATTGTAGATGGGCAGATGCTAAAACTCAAAGTCGAAACAGAAGAAGCAACATAAGAATTGCTTTGAATGGTATTGAAAAAACTTTGGTGGAATGGTGTGAAGAACTAGAATTGCCTTATAAGACTATTGAAATGAGAATTTTGAGAGGGTGGAATCCTCAAAAAGCTTTAACGGAAAAAATAAATACGAATTATCGTAAAAAATTATAAAAGGGGGTTTAGACATGATACTGATTTACATTCAAAGGCTTTTAGCTATCGCAAGTCTGATAGCAGGAATAATCGTAACTTTTTCGGAAACGCCTATAACCGAGGGCATTGGAAGTCAGATGTTGCTCACATTGGAAGGTATTTTGCTGATAGCTGTTTCGGTTGGATGGTTATACCTAATCGGTTGGGAAGAGGAAAAGTATGAAACAAGGTAGAAGGCTTTATAGGAACGAAAAAGAATTGCTTAAAAAACAGCATTTAAACCCCGAAGAATACTCATTTTTGGGCGAATGTCTTGACAGTAGCGGTAAATCAGGGAGTTATTTCAAAATTCAAAACAAGAAAACAGGGAACATCAAAGTGATATGCCGATTTTCAGGCAAATAAACCACATCAAGGAGGAAAATGATGAATTTAAGAATCAACAAAATGACCCTTACAAACTTCAAGGGCATCAGAGAAAGAACAATCAATTTTGGTAATCACACCAACATCAACGGTAAGAACGCTACAGGCAAGACTACACTTGCGACAGCTTATTTTTGGCTGTTTTCAAATACTGATTATGATCTCAAAAGCAATCCCGACATTTACCCTGTTGGACTTGAAGAAGGTTGCCCGTCAGTTGAAATTGACATGACGATTGACGAGAAGCCTGTCAAGATGCGCAAGACACAGACTAGAAAAGTTACCGAGAGTAACGGCACGAAGAAAGTTGCCCTGACTAATACTTATTCGGTTAATGAAGTACCGCTTTCGGAAAGAGATATGCAGAAGAAACTTTCTGATATGGGCTTTGATTTTGAAAAAATCAATCTGTTAGCTAATCCCAACGCATTTATTTCGGCAAAGAAAGACGAACAGAGAAAAATCCTGTTCTCAATGGCATCCAGTTTAACAGACTTGGAAGTTGCCTTAAAACTTGAAAACGTAAAGGAATCAGCCAAACTACTTGAAAGCTATTCTATGGATGAAATCCGTGCTATGCAGAAGGCTACGTTATCGAAAATCAACGAGAATTACGGCAAAAAAGGTGAAATCCTTGTAGCCAAAATAGAAGGATTAGAACTATCGAAAGTCGATTTGGATTTTGCCGAGTTAGAACTTTTAAAGAACAGCATTAACGAAAAAATTGAGAAGAATCAGGATGCTCAAAGGGTAGCTAATCAGATTAATTCCGAACTGGAAGAACTTCATACGAATGACATGGCTTTACAGTTTGAGTATTCAGCTATCTACCAGAAAGAAGAAAACGAGAAAAAGGAATACGAAAACCAGTTAAAGCAGAAACGTAGGGAAGTTGAGGAAAAGGCTAACGATCTTGACAGGATTATCCGGCAGACAAAGAACGAGGTTTCGATTTATGAAAATGCGGTTAGCAGATATGAAGCTTTGGCAAAGACATTCAAAGATGCAATCAAAGAAGCAAAAGCATTATCTTTCAATGAAGATTCTTTGTTATGTCCTACTTGCGGTCAGCTTCTTCAATTCGATAGACAGGAAGAGATAAAGGCAGATTTTGAAAAGCGTAAACAGGCAGCTATTGAACGTGCCGAGAATGACCTGAAAGAAAATGCTTCATTGTTGGCTATCAAGAAATCAGAATTGGCTGAATTAGGCAAAAAACTCCAAAAGGCTATGGATGATAGGGCAAGCCTTGAAACCGTCCTTAAACAGCCTGTAAATGCGTTACAGGGGCATATGGATGAGCCTAATCCTTATGGTGATGAGAAAGACAGACTTCAAAAGGCTATTTCCGAGGTTCAAAAAGCTATCGAGGATAAGAAAGCCACAATGCCTAATATGAGCGTTCTGAAATCCGAGGAATTGGAATTACAGGGACAGTTAAGGGATTGTGAAATCCAGTTATCGAAGGCTGATGATAATAGCCGGATAGATGACAAAATTGCCGAACTTCGTGAACAGCAGATTAAGTACGAACAGCAACGTGCTGATTCGGAAAAAATCTTATTCCAGTTAGATGAGATTCAGAAAGCTAAAAACGAATTGCTCACGGAAGAAATCAACAAGCATTTTAAGTTAGTTCGTTGGGAAATGTTTACATACCTTAAGAATGGCAACTATGCCGAAGCTTGTAACTGTTTTGTTGGTGATAAGGAACTTGGTTCTGCCCTGAACAACGCTTTACAGATTCAGGCAAAAGTCGACATTTGCAACGGCTTACAGAATTTCTTCGACAAGCACTTACCGATTTGGATTGATAACTCCGAAGCACTTGACACCGAAAATCAGGATCACGTTAAGGCTGATACGCAGATAATCATGCTTCGGGTAACAGATGATAAAGAATTGACAGTAAAGGAGATTTGATATGGCAGAAGAAAAAAGCACAGCTTTAACATTTGGTCAGCAGATATCGACAGAATTAGATTTACATTCGGATGCACTTCCGAAGGACTTTAACAAGGCAAGGTTCGTACAGAACGCAGTAGCTATGTTGAACGGTAACGAAGCACTTGCTACTTTCGCAAAGTCGAATAAGAACGGTACGGCACAGATTAAAGCCGGACTTATGAGGGCAGCTTATTTAGGGTTAGATGCTTTGAGTAAGGAATGTTACTTAATACCCTATGGGAGTACCTTAAATTTTATGGTTGATTATCGTGGTGCCGAAAAATTGTGCAAGAAATACAGTATCAGACCGATAAAGGAAATTTACGCAAAGTTAGTCAGGGAAGGTGATGAGTTTGAAGAAAACATTATTGATAATGAGCCTTCAATCACATTTAAGCCGAAGCCTTTCAGCACATCCCCGATAATCGGTGCGTTTGCCGTATGCAACTTTAAGGATGGTGGCATGAAGTATGAAACCATGAGCCTTGAAGAACTTAATAAGTGTCGGAGTAAGTCAAAAGCAAGTAACAGCATGGCTTGGAAAGATTTTCCTGAACAGATGTACGTCAAGACAATCCTTCACAGGCTTTGCAAACACATAGAACTTGACTTTGATTCAGCCGAACAGAGACAGGAATTTGATAATGATGTAGCAATCGAAACTGATCCTGTTGAAATCCGTAACAACACGGTAAACGAATCTGCTAATTCCGTAGACTTTGACCCGTCAGTAATAGACGCAGTAGCGAAAGAAGTCCCATTTACATAACTCCTTTGATAGATGCGGTGGGTTTGGTGGGATTAATAAGGAGATAAAGAATGGAACTGAAATGTATAGCAACTGGAAGTAGTGGGAACTGTTATTCCCTGATAGATAAGCAAGGCAACATACTTCTCTTGGATGCCGGAATACCAATAAAGGATATTAAGATTGGGATTGATTTTAAGGTCAGCAATCTAAAAGGTGCGTTGATAAGTCACGGGCATCAGGATCATAGCCACGCTATGAAAGACTTGGAACGCATGGGAATAAACGTGATAGCACCGTTTAAGAAGAAGCCTAATCAGGCAGCTTGCATGGGTGGATTTTTCGTTCAGTATTTCCCTTTGACCGATAAGGACGGTCATTTTACGCATACCAACGGTGACGGTTCTGAATGTCCGATATATGGGTATCTTATAGGACACGATTTAGAGCCGTTCAAGATGCTTTACATTACGGATTGTGAGTTTATCAAATGGCGTTTCAGCGAAGTGGATAATCTGCTTTTAGGGATTGACTACATGGATAAATACTTGGAGAACGAAGAAAACGAAGCTAAAAAGCGTCATATCCTGTCAGGGCATTTAGAGTTAAAAACAGCCGTTGAATTTATCAAGACTTGCGACAGGGATAAGACTTTGAAAAATATAGTGGTGTGTCATTTATCGGACAGCAATTCCGATGTGCATACCTTTGAGAATGAAATCCGCAAAGTAACGGATTGCAATATCCAGTTTGCGAGAAAAGGAGAGATTTACAAGTTATGAAAGATGAAAATAGGGTGCTGATTAGCGGTAAGATTAACACCGATTTGAAAGTTACCAAATACAAGGACAAGGAATCCGGCAAGGAACTGTTATTTGTTGGTTTCCAGTTGGAATCAGAAAAAAAGCAAGTAACTAAACGTGAACAGATTAACAACTATATATGGATTAACGCCTATCAGGATATAGCTGAATACTGTAATGAGTATTTGAGCAAGGGTAGACACATACTTGTCGAGGGAACGCTTGAAAGTGAAAGTTGGTATGACGTTAAAAAGGGTATTCACTACAAGTGGTTCGTTAAGGCTAATAAGATTACTTGCATCAACGATACGCAACAGTTGGCTAACGATACATGGTCAACTTCCAACATAAGCGTAAGCGGATTAGCTACGGCAGAATTTAGAACTGAAAGCGAACAGTAATCGTAGAAGGCTGATACGGGCGGTTTTAGTATTCGGACGATAAAATATACCACTTCGATATGAAACGTGCCTTAAATTGACCGCTAGGCACATTCTAGTGGCATATAAATTGTGAGGTAGTAATGAGTGAAAGAACAATAAATGATTTAAGACAAAAACAGGCACTCCCATTGGACGTAAAAATCTCATTGACAAGGGAACGTATCAGACAATGGGTAAATGAGTTTGGCGAGGACGGTGTTTACATCAGTTTTTCAGGTGGCAAGGACAGTACGGTACTTCTTGATATAGTCCGTAATGTTTGCGGATATACCGACATTCCTGCGGTATTTGTAGACGTTCCTACACAGTTTCCAGAACTTAAAGAGTTTGCTCTAACGTTTGATAACGTAACAATCTTGAAACCGAAAATCAGCTTTGTTGAAGTCTGCAAGAAATATGGATTTCCCCTAATAAGTAAGGAGGTTTCGGAATGTGTGGATTTGGGTAGAAAATATATAAAAAAATGCTTGACAAAGCATCAAAATGATGTGACCACCGCTACAGACAGACAGACAGACAGACAGGCTGATATTTCGGTCTGCAAGTGGGATAGCGGATTTATTAGGCATAGAGAGGCGGAAGGCAAACAGCAAGAACGAACAAGCCTACCAAAGTCTGCTGATGGGGACTATCCCTGACGAGTTTTTGGCTAACGCTCCTGTTCGATTGCAAGAATTATTTGGACGAGTGGTACATAAGGAAAAAGGCGTAACAACTAACGAATATTCAACTATGTTTGACAAAAGAAAATACAACTTTTTTCTTGATGCAAACTTTGAAATTTCCGCTATGTGTTGTAACGCAATGAAGAAAAAACCTATTAAAGAATATGCACATAAAACAGGCAGACACCCCATAACAGGTCAAATGGCAGCAGAAAGTCGGTTGAGAACTCAAAAATGGATTCAAAATGGGTGTAACGCTTTTAACACAAAAGAACCTATTAGCAATCCCTTATCATTTTGGACGGAGCAAGATGTATTGCAATATATCGTTGAACACAATATTAAAATTTGTTCGGTTTACGGGGATGTAGTAGAGGATTTTGGTGACCAGATAGACGGACAGATGGATATAAGTGATTTTGGCTTGTGTGAGCCAAATAAGAGATACAAGTGTACGGGATGTAAACGTACAGGATGTATGTTATGCGGTTTTGGTTGTCATCTTGAAAGCAAGGAAGAATCAAGATTTAGATTGCTCAAAGAAACACATCCGAAGATGTACGCCTTGCTTGATGTAGTCAAAAATAACGGAGTGACATTCAGAGAAGCTATCGAATGGACTAATGAGCATATGACAGGCAGAGGACATATTTACTTGTAAGGAGTAAGGCAAATGATACTTTTGGAAGATACCCGAAATCAAATCGGGAAACATGACAAAAAGCATGAATGGTTTGCACAACATGGGATAGAAATTCGTAGAACAAAACTCTATGCCGGAGATTATACACTACCAACTAATCAGAGTATATGTATTGACACGAAGCAAAGCTGCATGGAGTTGATAAACGATCTGCAAGCCGACCATGTAAGGTTTCGTGACGAACTTTTAAGGGCGCAAGAAGCCGGAATAAAGCTATATATTCTTGTTGAGAATGATTTTCAATGGATAGTTAAGACTAAAAACATCTTCAACAATCCTGTTAGGTGCATAGCAGATTTAAACCATTGGAAAAATCCTAGGGCATTTATCCGCAAGAATGGTCAACAGGCATATCCGAATTGTGCTAAAGGTTCATGGCTTGCCAAAGTGTGTGCCACTTGTGAAGAAAAGTACGGTTGCAAGTTTGTGTTCTGTAAGCCTGATGAAGCTGCCGAGATCGTTGTGAGAATTTTAACAGGGGAGTACAAGGGATGAATGTAGGTGATTACGGATATTACTATCCTGTAAATTGGGCGAATGGTCAGCCAAAGACCGAGGATGAGCGTTGGGGTAAAAAATGCCGGATAGCCAAAATACACGGATATCTGCTGTTCCTAGTATTTGAAGGTATGCAAGGCATGACTTACGCTAGCGAAAAAGAAGTTAGTGAAAAGGAAGTGAAATAAGGTGGCAGAACGTAGGATGTTCACAAAAAAGATAACTGATGCGGATGAGTTTATATCCTTGCCTAGTAGTACACAAGCTTTATATTTACACCTTTGCATGGGTGCGGATGATGACGGATTTACTAACCAAATTCAAATTGCAATGCTAAAGGCTCATGCAAGCGTAGATGATGTGAAAGTATTGCTTACAAAACGTTTTATTTTGCAATTTGAGAGTGGGGTAATTGTAATTAAACATTGGAGAATGGCAAACGCATTACGAAAAGACAGATATACAGAAACCGCATATCAGGAAGAACTGAAACGTTTAAAAATAAAAGAGAATGGTTCATACACTATGGTAAACGATGAAGAAAATGTTTGGTTGCCAAATGGTTGCCAAATGGTTGCCACAGATAAGGATAGTATAGGTAAGGATAGTATAGAAAAGAATAATATATATAATGTCGAGCCTGAAAACAAAAAAGAACCATATTTAGAAAAAATTAAAGAAATTTTAAATTATTTAAACCAAAAAACAGGCAAAAAATACACAGGGAAAAGTCAAGCACATAAAAATCTTATTATTGCCAGATTAAGAGAAGGCTTTACTGTTGATGACTTTAAGGTAGTCATTGATAACAAAGTTAATGCTTGGGGTGGTGACGAAAAGATGAAACAGTATTTAAGACCTGAAACATTGTTTTGTGGAAAGTTTGAAACTTATCTTAACGATGTTGAGGATGAAAAGCAGAAACGAAGCAGAGAGGATCGTGAAATAAATGAGCGTCAACGAGAAGCAATCAGACAATCTTGCGAAATCGGATTCTACTAATAAATGCCCGAAATGTGGCGGTGACGGGATGTATGTATTTATGCAACTTGCATCTGAATACGCCAAAGAACGTGGCGTTGAGGACATATACGCAAGCAGACCGCAACCTTACTACATACCCGTTGGTAAGAAATGCCCGTACTGTAATGGCGGTTTTGTCGAAGATGTTAAGCAAGTCAAGAAGTTTTCCGGCATACCCACAACATTCTATGACAAACGCATGAGTGCTTTTGATTGGGGCATTTATGTTGATGATAATGGCAGAACTGTTAGTACAGCTAATCAGCAAAAAGGCGTCATGTCATTTATAGAGCAATTTGAGATTTGGGAAGAAGAAAATATCGGTTTATATATCTATTCCAAAACTAAAGGTTCTGGAAAAACATTCTTGGCAAGTTGCGTATGCAATGAACTTATGAACAGACGGGCAATAAAAACACGATTTGTGAGTGCATCAGAACTGATAGACATTTCACAATCGGGTGATAAAAACGCAAATGATGAGTACAAGCGTAATCCATTAAAGCTTTTGCATGATTGTAAGTTTTTAGTGATTGATGATCTTGGTCAGAAAAGCACAGGCGGTGAATGGCTAGAAGATATCCTGTTTAAGCTACTTGATGACAGGGTTTCAAATAAGCGTATGACAGTAATCACATCTAACCTTGCTATTCAAGAATTGCCGTTTGATGAAAGAATCATAGACCGAGTGAATACATTATGTATGCCTTGTCATTTGCCGGAGATATGCGTTAGGTCAAGAGAAATAAATGAACGTAGGCAAGCTTTACAACAGAAATTAGCAATAGACAGAAAGGAGTGATTACATGGCGAGAGTAACGCAAAGGGATAGAGTGTTAGGGTACATACATGATTTCGGGTGCATCACATCATGGGATGCCTACAAGGATTTAGGGATAAGTCAGCTTGGGGCAAGGATTTTTGAACTTAAAAAGCTTGGGTATATCTTTGAAACCGAGAGGGTAAAGACTACAAACAGATATAATCAGCCGACACATTATGACAAGTATAGGCTTGTCGGCAACATAAATGATGACATTTTAGATAAGGTGAAGTTGCAAGCCTAAAAAGACAGCCGAGAATAGCGTTAATTTGCCTGTAAAGGTGGGTTTCGTATCAAAGTGGATAAAATATACCACCGAGGAACAAAAGTGGCTTAAATCGGCTTATACGAAGTGAGGATAAAAATGAGCAAATTATCGAAAGAAGAACAGGCACGTTTTAGCGGTGCAGCTTGGATACTTGAATATGCCAAAAAACACGGCTTGGATGAAGCCGAAAAGGAAGTTGAACGTAGGGGTATTCGGAATATGCCCCTGAAACTTAAAGATTCTGATGTTGATGTTTTCGTCAAGAGTGAGCGTACTAACGTCCTGAATTGTGTATTGATTAATACGCTTGTGGTACTCAATGACGAGTTTGGGTTTAAGGATTACGAATGTAAACGCTTCGTTGACAGATTTAACCTCAAATCAGCTTGCCTTGTGGACGGTTACGTTAATTGGCGTGAACTCCGTGATACCGTTAAGGACGAGTTGGGAATCCAGATTGAATTGTGTGAAGCGTTGGAGAAGGAAGGACATGAAGGATAACTTTTTTAAACTTGAAAACATAGATTGTTTAGAAGGAATGAAAAAACTTGATCCTGCTTCGATTGATTTAATAGTTACCTCACCACCTTATGACAATATAAGAACTTACAATGGATTTAGCTTTGATTTTCAAGGCATAGCTAAAGAAATGGTAAGGATTCTTACCGAGGGGGGGGTATTAGTTTGGGTTGTATCTGACCAGACTATAAACGGTAGCGAATCAGGAACAAGCTTCAAACAAGCCTTATATTTTAAAGAGTTAGGGTTAAATTTACACGATACAATGATTTGGCAAA
>Ga0310786_10000695_pt1 | contig 53807 bp, 52 predicted proteins | sample AusTroGonzalo_MG_FD_203881 | JGI IMG/M metagenome (GOLD analysis project Ga0310786, IMG submission 203881) | Bovine rumen microbial communities from tropical cattle in Woodstock, Queensland, Australia - Gonzalo_03 (v2) (version 2) | ecosystem: Host-associated > Mammals > Digestive system >...
ATAAATACGAATTATCCAAAGCAATTCACTGGGCAACTATTGGATTAGGTGAAAAAAGCTATTATAATTCAGGTGAATAAGATATTAGAAGTATTGTTCACTAACCTATTATAACTCTTTCTCTTATAATATGGAATTAACCAAAAGTAAGAACTTTACTTCTGGTTAAAGTAAGACATATAATTTTTGAAGTTATAAAAACTCAGTCCAAAATGAACTGGCGCAAATTTTGCGACAGTTCATTTTATTGACCTGTGGAATTTGTTGAAAGGTTGGAGAGCGATAAAACCAAATAAAAAGCGCCTTGATTTTTCAAGGTGCTCACTTTAAAAACCTGATTTCAATTTTGAGTTAAAACTTGAAATCCCGTGAGGTTATGACACGCCAACCTCAGAAATCTCAAAAAATTTGACTTGAAAAAAATATCTATTTTGTAAAAGACACATTCTTGAAGTTCTCTCAAATGACGATATATCGTTGTTTGAGAGTTCTTTTTTTACCCTGATACGGCTTCTGTCCTTTATTTGTCCTTTATAAGTTCTTAAACTGTCCTTTGCCAGTATCAGGCTTTTTGAAGTCAAGAACCGAAGCTATCGCTTCACTTGCCCTTGCCTGAGCCTGATTGAATACATGACAGTAACCTTTCATCTGTCAGGGATAGTTCAACTTTGCTTTCATCAATAACTGTTCAATTATATTAATACCAGGTGTCATGATATCTTTATTTGATGCTCACTATGAATTATTTAAAGGAGTATTTTTTGAACATGGAATAAGAGAAAAACTGATATTTAATTGATTAAATATAATTAATTTCTTTTAAATACTGATTATCATTTACTAGCATAGAAAAAAGGACTGTGACAAAAATCACAGTCCTTTCTTTTTCAATATAGTGTTTTATATATGAAGATAGAGTACTTTTTACTATTTTTAACGCACGCACTAACGCACGCGTGCGTTAGCGTATTTGCCAATAATTCAAGAAAAGCACTTGACTTAACGCACGACGCGTGGTATAATATCATAAATCCAACGCACGCGAGCGTTAAATGAGGTGTTACAATGAATATTGGATTTAAAGAAGATTTGCATAATGAATTTAAAAGTGACAGAAACAAAATATCAGATTCAGATATAATTGATGTTGTCATTGCTTTTGCAAATACAGATGGAGGTAATCTGTACATCGGTGTTGAGGATGACGGAGAAATTACAGGTCTGCATCCAACTCATAAAGATGCAATACAGCTTGCAGCATTTATTGCCAATAAAACTGTTCCGCCTGTTACAGTTCAGGTTGAAAAGGAAGATGACGATTCATATGTTAAAATTTTCGTCCCAAAATGCCGAAGTATAGTAGCATCTTCATCAGGAAAGCTTCTAAGACGAAGAATAAAATCTGACAACACTCCTGAAAATGTACCTTTATATCCTCATGAGATTAATTCAAGGTTATCTGATTTAAGACTTTTGGATTTTTCAGCACAGTGTGTTCCTAATGCCACTTACAGTGATCTGGATGATATCGAACGTGAAAGACTTCGCAATATTATAAGAATTTATCACGGAGAACAGGCATTATTAGAGTTAGAAAACGAAGAACTCGATAAAGCATTAAGATTAGTAGATGAAGTAAATGGCCAACTTATACCTACCTATACAGGAATGCTTCTTATCGGACGCGAAGATAAATTAAAGCTTAGAGTACCTACTGCCGAAGCCTCATTTCAGGTACTAAATGGTACAAATGTCGTAATGAACGAATCAGTAAATCTCCCAATACTTGCTGCTTTTGAAAAAATAGGAACATTCATGGATGCAAGAAATTCTGAAGAAGAAATAGAAGAAGGATTTTTCAGAATTTCAGTATTTGATTATAACAAAAGAGCGTTCAGAGAAGCACTTGTAAATGCTTTTTGCCACAGAGACTATACAATATTAGGACGAATCCGAGTATTATTAGACGATGACGGATTGACAATAAGTAATCCCGGTGGGTTTATCGAAGGCGTTACTCTTGAAAATCTTCTTACTGTTGAGCCTCACGGACGGAATCCCGCTCTTGCAGATGCATTAAAAAGAATCGGACTTGCTGAAAGAACAGGTCGTGGTATTGACAGAATATATGAAGGCTCTCTTTTATATGGAAAGCCTCTGCCTGATTACTCAGAATCAAATGCTGTATCTGTCAAACTCTTTATCCCAAAGGGATTACCTGATAAAACATTTACTAAACTTATATCCGATGAACAGAAGAAAACTGGACAAGCTCTGCCGATAAATACCCTTCTCGTTTTAAATGAACTTAAACGTAATAGAAGGGCAAGTTTAGCAGAATTATCAGAGACAACACATATTAATGATGCTAAAATAAAAATAACAGTAGAAAAACTCGTTGAATCAGGCTTGATCGAAGCGATAGGCAATGGAAGAAGCAGGTACTATACTTTAAGTGCTAAGATTTATAAGCAATCAGACAATATTAAAGGCTATGTCAGACAAACTGGTATAGATAAAATCAGATACCCTGAGATGATAATTAAATTTGCTGAAAGCAATAATGGTAGAATTGTCAGAAAAGAAGCTGCTGAGCTTCTTAAAATCAATGAAGCACAAGCCTATCGTTTACTCAAGAAAATGGCTGACGAAGGACGCCTATCATTAGTTGGAAAAGGCAAATTTGCTTATTATACAATTGCATAAAAAGCGGCAAGTTTGCCTAAAATCATAAAAATTACTATGTTTACAGTGGAAATATCAAAAAGGAGATTTATCTATGAACGATCCTATTAAGAAAGCTTATGATATTGATTCCATAAGAAAAGATATCGTTGAGCGTCAGCAGATGATAAATGAGTACCAAATGACAAGGCGTTTGGATAGAGACAAGGCTATTTCTAAAATTCAGGAACTTAGATTAACCAACAAAAACGTAGCTACGGTAACCGCTGTAAAACTTGCTCAGCACTCAGTCCCTTTTTCACAAGTGCCTGATGAAAGCATCATAGAGGAACTGAAAATGCAAGTAGATATTCTAAAAACTGATTTAGTAAAGGAAACTACTGAACAGTAGGAGGAAAAACATGAGTGATGTTCACAGAGGTATATGTCATATTTGCGGCAAATACGGAAAACTGACATTTGAACATATACCTCCGAAAAAGGCTTTCAATTGGCAACGAGCTAAAATATACAATGGTTATGAGGCTTTGAATAAATATAAAGGTGAGCCTGCAAAGTTTAGTAATTTACAGCAAGGAATGGGAAAGTATACATTATGTCAAAATTGTAATAATAATACAGGAACATGGTATGCTCAGACTTACTGTGATTTTGCTATGGACGTTATTAAATCTATCCATAAAAGCCCACCGCTTGAACACGGCGATATTGTTCGGTATAAATTCAAAAATTGTCCTGTTTTACAAGTGATAAAACAAATTATATCTATGTTTTGTAGCCAACTTCCCTATCAAGAGGTTCATAGGCTTGGATTTGATAAAATAATGCTTGAAAAAGAAAGTAATATAGTCAATAAAGAACTGTTTGATTTAAGGATGTATCTTACATCTCCTGAAATAGGTGCATATATGAGCGGACTAACATCTGTAATTTTTAAGAATAATGATTCTTTTGAGACTGCACAAATTTCTGAAATATGTGCTTATCCATTTGGTTTTATATTAAATTTAAGCCCTGAAATTCCTGTTAATTATGGTGTAAGCATACTTGATATGTTAAATGTAAAATATAATGATCAATGTGATTTTGAATTATCATTAATATACTTGGAAAAAGCAAATAACAGTTTTCCTTTGCCATTAATGTTTAAAAAACCACCTATTATAACTGCTTAAATCACTTCACTGCTGAAATATGCTACAAGATCAGCTTTGTTTACAAGTATCTTTCCTGACTTGCCTTCACCTGTGCGGATGGATTTTATTTTTCCCTGTTTTACAAGCTGGCGCACAGTATGTTCGGAAAGTCCACTTATCAACTCTGCACATTCCTTTATTGTAAGCATTTCCAACTTTTCAATTACAGTCTCTTTGCCTTTAGAAAGTACATTATCAGTTTCGTTATTAAGACTTTTCTGTAATGCTAAAAGTTCAGCAAAAATATTATTTATAATCGCCGCTGTTTTATCATTCATAATCAATTTCTCCTTTTTAAAACAAATTTTAATAACAGGAGTATGCCGATTCTGTCCTTTGTTTGTCCTTTATACGTCCTAAAAAGTTATGATAAAGGACAAAATTATATAACAAGTTAATACTAAAAAACGCCGTAGATACGGATTTTAGTCCATTTCACGGCATTATAACAATTCTGAAAAATTTAATTCAATTCCCGTACGGGTCACTTTGTCTATTTTACAAAATAGATATTTCAAAAAAACTCCGATGTTACGGGAAGTGGGCCCTTGAAATCATCATTTCAGACGATTTTTATACCGTTTCGACATAAAAACAGCTTCAAAATCAATTGTTTATTATTGACGAAGTTCTGTTACATTTCTTATTCAATACGCCAACTAAATAATGATATAAAGGCTGAACTTTTTACTTGTTCAGTCTTTACTTTTTTTAATAAGTATGATATCATAGCATTAAAGTATTCTTGAGGGTGAATAACTATGAATAATATCATTGGCTTTCATTTACCAAGTGAACCATATGGTTTATTAGAGATAAAACAAAAGATCGCAATTAAAATACTTAGGTAGTAAAGGATGATTTTATGTATATTCCGGAAATACCAAATAACAGTCTTACTGAACGCATTAAAACTATCATTGAATTAAGCAGACAACGGATAGAGGACATTGGTGAGAGGGCTTTTAAATTCGATGATCATATCTCAGAAGATGAAATTAAAGCTTGGGAGAGCGAACACGGTATAAAAATCCCCGAGTCCTACAAAGATTGGCTCAGGTTTTCAAAAAGCTCAGAAATCGACCGCGGAAGTGCTATTTTTTATGAACCCAAGGATTTTATCACAGATAATGATAAAAAAGCATGCGATATTCCTGATGAATGTGTAGTTATCGGTGAACTCGGAGGATGGGGCGTAAGTGTTTGCTTTTATGCCGAAACAGATGAGATAATGTATGTAGATCACGGCGAGATATGCAGAGATCTTGATTTCGGAGATATACTCGATTGGGTAATAGAAACGTTAGAAGATCGCATATAATGTTGATCTGACCTGACACTAAATCTCGATGGATGGGAAAACACTTAATAAAAGCTCAGACTATTAAAAGTGGCATTAACATATTATACCTTATTCTTCTATAATATGGAATTAACCAGAAGTAAGATTTTTACTTCTGGTTAAAGAAAGCAATAGTTTTTTGAAATTATAAAACCCAGCAAAAAATGAACTGGTGCAAATTTTGCGACAGTTCATTTTATTGACCTGTGGAATTTGTTGAAAGGTTGGAGAGTGATAAATCCAAAAAAACACCTTGATTTTTCAAGGTGCTCGCTTTAAAAACCTAATTTCAATTTTGATTTAAAACTTGAAATCCCGAAATATTATGACACGCCGACCTCAGAAATCTCAAAAAATTTGACTTGAAAAAAATATCTATTTTGTAAAAGACACATTCTGCTAAAGCTCAGAAACAGCGAAATATCGCGGTTTCCGAGCTTTTGTTTTCTGCCCATTTTGGTGTTTGTCCGCTATTTGTCCGCTACTTATAGCAGCTCAATATTTCTTTCAAAACCTTTTCTGAACTTGAATAAATTCGTTCAATAAAAATGCTACGCATATATAGGCGAACAAATCCACCTTATTCTTCGTCCGAAATCTTTCTAGTTATTTTATAACCCCCAAAAAAGAGCAAGCCACCCTATAGAATCATTTTCAAGGGTGACTTGCTCTTATTCTTCAAAACTTATAAATCACATTCGGTTATTATTTTCTCGAATACACATAGCCACAATGAGGACAATATGTTTCCGTATATTCATATGGTTTAACCCGATTCATTCCTGCCTCACGCCATTTAACTGTACGAGTTTTCTTTGCATGATAAGTATCATGACACCGTGGACAAGAGTCTGCGCTTGCTATAATAGTTGTGTCGGATTTTGGTGAAACTATTTTTGTTACAACTGTACCTGTTCCAAGGAGTGTAAATGCCATTGTTACTGATGCGATTTTTTTGAGTACCTTTTTCATTTGTTTTAGATCCTTTACATAATATTTAAGATTATATTATAATCTTATAATTATATTATAAACCTATTAACTATCTGTGTCAACCTAATTATTGCTAATGTTTTTACACAAGTGACCATTTTCATTTGATTTATCATAGCATTAAAGTATTCTTCTGAAAGACAGGGGCTCACCAACTCCAATTACTATCTCACAAGCAGCTACAAAAAACACTAATTAAAGCCTATAATGACTAAAAAATAACAAAGCTCCTGTCCATGATCGGACAGGAGCTTTTTCGTCATAATCTGTTAAATTCAATTGACCAGCATCTCATAGGTAACACCGTATTTTTCCGCAATATCTTTAGCATAGGACATTCCCCCTGGAGAAGCTACCTCCACCTTGAAGGAGCGTTTACCGTTCTCGCTTTTCACGATAAGCGACGAAGCCTTTACAATGCTTTCCATGTTCATCTCATTGACATCTGCGGCAAGCTTATGCATATGAGTATTGTATATGGTCCTGACCTCCTTTTTAAGGAGTGCCCTTACGGAATCTTTAGCTATATAGTAGCCCTCCTCAAATGAGGTAGTGGAAAAAGTTTCGTTAAGAAGAAGCAGGCTGTCTTTCGTACATTCTGAGTATATAGACTTGAACCTTACACACTCCTCACCAAGTCTGCCAAGATCCATGGTCTTGTCCTCGTCCGCAGGGAAATGAGTATATATGCAGTCCACAGGCTTATACTCAAAGGACTCGGCAGGCACGTATATACCGCCCTGCGCAAGTACATACATCAGTCCCACAGCCTGAGTTATAGTAGTCTTACCGCCGCGGTTTGCACCTGTAAGGATATATACTGTATGCTCATTATCAAATCTAAGGTCATTATACACTATTTCATCAACATTCTGCATACTCACAGCAAGCTTCAGATTATAAATCCCCTTTGCGTCCATAGACACTTTTTCATTTTCGATCACCTGTGCCTCACAGAACCTGAAGCTCTTTTCCATGCTCCTGTCTATGAACTCCGCAAACCTGATGTAATACATGAATTCAGGGATTATCTGCGATATATTCATGATAGCTATATCCGCATATTTTGTAACTGTATCACGAAGCTTCTTCACAATAGAGTCGAGCATCTTATTGATGACCTTATCAAGATAAAATGTTGCATTAGCCGAACCGTCACCATCAGGAGTCTTTGTTACCGTAGCTCTTATCCTGCCGTCAACAAACGGCGTTTTAGTAACTGCAAGATAACCGCCTGTATTCTGGATAAATTCCGATATCTTATGCTCGTGAAGCTTATCCACCTGATGATAGTGCATATCCCCGTCCCATTCATTGCCCTCCTGTACCTTATCTTTCGACGCAATGGCATCGGCAAAGTTTGTAACGATATTGGATTTTCTGAATGGCTTATCATTTAAAGAAACAAGTCCCATGCTTACTGCCTCAAATCGGCTGTTTACATTGACACCAAGAGTAACACTTTCAATATTAAGCGACTTTATTTTAAGCTCTGCTATATCCTTTTTCATTTCCGCAAAGCAAGCCTCGTTATACAGCTCGTCGATATATTCCTTGAAGCTTTGAAGCCCCTCTGATTTTACCTCAGCATTGGCAAGACATTCTCTCATAGCCTCTACGCATTTGATATAGTCTTCCAGCTCGTCAAGTCTGTGCATAAGATGCCAGAAGCCAAGCTTTTCATCTGTTTCCATCTTAGAACCGCTGAATTTCCTTAAAAATTCTATCCTTTCAAAAAGCTCCGACAGCTGTTTTCTAAGCTTGGGAAGTCCAAGTATATCCACGAATACCTTCTGTCTGTAGGCTGCCACACGAGGGTCGTTGGTCATATTTGAGATTATGTTCATTATAATATTCTGCTCTTTAGGGTCATTTGTAAGCTCACGGCACAGCGTATCTATTCCCAGATCGTGACAGGCTGACTCGGAAAGCTGTTTATATTTGGTGTCCTCATAATAAGGAAACAGAATACTGAAATGCTTATTGTATTTCATGGCTTCAGCTCCTTTAGTTGTTGTTTCACAAAAATATCACTATAGCAGTTGTGCTTTTTATATTATATCACACAAAGACGTTTGTGTCAAATTACAAGAAAAGGCACAGATACTTCTTTCGGAAATATCTGTGCCTTAGTTTTATTACTTGTGGATATCGCTTACGTCTACCTTTTCGGTCTGTCCTGTCTTAACGAGGACTTCATTTATCTCACCAACAAGTGAAATAATATCATTGATAGACTTATTTATCATTTCAGAGCTTTCGTTAGTTGTAGTAACGTTGTCATCAAGAGCACTGAATGCATCGATAGTCGTTTCAAGGATAGAAATGAGCTGTGATACGCTGTCGGAGTCCATAGTTGAGTTATCGTTACAGAAAGCAACAACATTTTCAAGCAGATCCTTAACTACAGCGGCTCTCTCACTTGTAGCTGATGTAGACTCACCGATATTCTTCATATTCTCGTTGATCTGTGAAACATTATCCTTCAGCTTGTCTGAAAGTGCGAGACATTCCTCGGTGATCTCCTCCAGCTGTTCATTCTGTCTGTTAAGTGCAGAATGTCTTGCAAGGAGAACAGACTTTGCGTGAACGATACAGTTATCGGGAGTATTGAGACCTCTGTATATAGCTATAGCCATATCACGGCAGGTATCATATCCGCAGGCATGACAGTCATACTTGCGGTCATCATCGTTATGCATTCCCATTTTCTCAAAAATAGGATCAAGCTGTGCATTGCTCGGGATCGGTGTAGGCATGGACGGCTTATAGTTTCTGAGGAAGTCGGAAACTCTCAGCTCATCATCGAACTTCTTGAAGAGCCTGTCATCGCCTCGTCCCATGATACCTGTAGACTTGCGGCGTGTTTTAGCCTCATTCTCGATAGCTCTCATAGTTGTCATAGCATCGAATACTGTCTGCTTTGTACCTGCGGCAGGTCCGATGTTACAGCCGAATTCACATGAAAGCACATCGAATACTCTCGGGTGCTTTGACTCCGGCATTCTTCCGTACATATCTATCTCGGTAAATACCTTGTGTACACCCTCTGAATTTGTGATATTCATATCGGGATCATGAAGCCACATATTGTCTCTGAGTCCGCCGGGACGTGAGTAAACAGAGCCCATCTGTCCCTGTGCCTCATCAAATTTGTACTCAAAATCCTCGGAAGTATCAATATCTATATTGATATCATTTCTGTCGAAATACTCAAGAAGCTTCTTGATAGTGATAGTATAATTTATAAGGCCTGTATCTATTGCCTCATTCTTTTCAGCTATACACGGCGAAATAACTGCGATAGGATTATTTCTTCTCAGATACTTCTTTATGTATATTGCAGCACAGGCAATCGGGCTGTGTATAGGCGAAAGGTTCTGTAAGAGCTTAGGCTGATAGGTCTCGACATACTTTACAACAGCAGGACATTGCTGGGTAATGATATTGCCTATCTTATCCTGTTCGAGTGTTCTCATATGAGCCCATGTACATATATCAGCACCATATGAAACATCGAATATTGTACATCCCTGCTTCTTGAACCAGTCAAGAACGCCCTTCCATTTTGTCGGAAGAACAGCCTTTATAGCAGGAGACGCCATGATTATGAACTTTTCCTTTACTATCTCTGCGATACATTCCTCTGTATCGTCTATATAATCTCTTGCGCCGTGATTGCACTTCTTTACGCATTCGCCGCAGGCAATACACTTATTGGGATTGACCATTGTTATGAAGCGTCCGTCCTCAAGCTGCTTGGTCATATTAGCCTCGGGTGCAGGACATTCTCTTACGCAGGCATTACAGCCTACGCATTTTTCTGGTTTTACGATGATAATTTCACTCATATATCCAAACTCCTTACAACGTTACGGGAAAAATCAGTTTTTATTTTTTTGCGATAGAATTTGCCTTTGCCGCAAGTGCAGCAAGATCTATTTTGCCGCCTTTTTTCTCTCCGCCATCCGGCTTTATATCGGCTTCAGGATTATTCCCCTGCTCGGCAGCTGTATCCTTTTTATCTTCTGTATTAGCACCTGAATTGTCCTTTTTAGCTCCGATAGACTCCGCCATTTGCCTGAGCTTATCAAGCTCCTCCTGCTTTTTGCGCTTTTCTTCCTCGCTGTTCATATTATCGCGTATCTTATCAGCAAGACTCTCGGGCTTTTCAGGATATTGCGGATCAAAACGTTCCGGGTTCTTGAATACAGGGATGCCGCCGTTTGTAAGCTTTTCCTCTGTATCTCCGAGAAGCTCCTTTGCCTTCATCAGTCTGTCGATGCCTTCATCTCTCAGCTTCTCAAAAGCCTCCTCCATGAACTCGACCTGTGATTTAAGCACCTGAACGTCATCTATTGCAGCAGCTCTGAGATTATTTGAAGCGACCTCCATCTGCTCGGCTCTGTTCTGAGCCTCGGCAAGTCTCTCGGCAGCTGTCATTTCAGCCTCGTAAATAATATGCTCTGCCTCAAGGTTTGCCTCGGAAATGATATCCTCGGCAAGCTTCTTGCTTTTATACTCTATATCGGCAGCCTTTGTTCTTGCATCACTTTCAAGCATTGTCCTTGACTTCTGTGCCTCGATAAATACATTGCTCAGAGCCATAGCCTCATCCTGAGCCATAAGCGCGGCGCATTTTGTCTCGGCAGACTTCAGCTTATCCTTCAGGTCATCTATCTCAACCTGCTTATCCTTCAGCTCCTGCTCGTATTTGCGGTTCTCATCATCGGTAGCTTTAAGCTTTAGATTAAGGGTATTATTCTGGACCTGGACCTGTGTGAGCTTTGCGCGTTCCTCTGCAAGAACGGTTTCATGTGCCTTTTCCTGATCCGAACCTTTTTTATATGCTTCGATCAGAAGCTTTGTCTCTCTGAGTTCATTTCTCAGGTCGTGTATCTGTGTATTAAGAAATTCCATTCTCCTGACAACAGATTCCTTGTCGTATCCGCCAAAGGTAACAGTCTTGATAAATCTTGGCTCAGCCATAGTAATATCCTCCTTGCTTCACCCGACCGAATGGTGATCTGCAAGCAATGCAGAAGCAAGCGCATTTATCGAGTATTGATATATAATAATTATACACTATTATACACTCGGAGTCAATAAAAAAACTGCACAAAAAAGAGGGCGTTTTTATGTAAACCGCCCAACTTACCTATATATTATTCATATACCATATCTTACCAATCGTTCTCGCTGTCTGCTATAAGCTTTTTTACCTCTTCGTTATTGTAAAGTCCCAGATCAAAGAGCCTGTCAGCCTGCTTCTTGGTTATCTTTCCCTGCTCGGTGAACACGAATTGTCCGTGCTGACGCTGTGTACCGTCCCATGAGTCTATTACCTGAAGCCAGCCGTTTCTGTCAAGAGTCTTTTCCGGAAATCTTGAATCGGGATAGAATTTCTGCACTATCATCTTTGCGCACTTATTATGATTGGTATATCCGCAGGAATAGGTATCGCCATCGGGAGATATCCAACCGAGCTTGAATTCGGGATCGTTAAGAGTGTACATCTCTTCAAGCTCAAGAGGAGTTTCCTTATCGGACTCGATTATCCTGTTAAATCCGTATTCATCGGGACGAAAATGGTAATACCCGCCTCTGCCGTCAAAAACTACGGGCAGCTGTTCCTCGGTGATGATATCCTCAAAGCCTGTACCCTCAAGAGCCTCAAGAGTATCGGCATATCTATAGCAATAGCTTCCCGTCGGAGAGTCGTATACTGCATATTTTTTCACCTTAAACACCTGCCTTTCATTATTATTTCTCTGTCATTATGAACGATAATAGCAGCAAGATATTTAAAATTTTGCCACAGGTATATTTTAGCACTTTTCCTACTATCTGTCAAATAGAATTATATCCATAATGCGCGATTTCTTTGTATAATTTGCACACATAAAGCCATAAAAAGGCGGCTGTCACGATTGACAGCCGCCATATTATCTGTTCTGATCAGATATTCATTACTGTGCTTATCATATTACCGCCGTTCATCTTAGCGTTTCTCATAGCTGTATCAAGCTTTACAAGGAGAGAGTTTACGTTAAGGCAATCGCCCGGTAAGTAGTGGTAAACAGCACCTGAGCAAGGAAGCTGAACTGCAAGGTTCAGTACCTCGTAAGGACTGCTCATTACACGCTGGATATTCTGTGCGATACCCATTGCCTGGCTCTCGGAGATATTCTTGTTGAATACAAAGCAGAACTCATTACCTGTGATGTTGTATATTTCTGCAACCTCACTGAATTCTTCCTTGAGCTTCTCGGCAACTGCTGCGAGGTACTCGTCACCGAAGTCATATCCGTAGGTATCGTTAATGCTTCTGAAGTTATCCATATCAAATACAGCTATCTGGAATCTGCCTGATTCGAGTCTGTCATTGATATCGTTATCAAGAGCATAACGGTTCTTCATACCTGTAAGAACGTTGATAACAGCAAGGTCGCTTGCCTTCTGACGTGTTGTCTTGAGCTTTGCATCGACCTCTGCGAGGCTCTTCTCACGCTCTTCGAGCTCGAGTCTTGCCTTCTTAGCCTTCTTAGCGAAGAGCCAGATAGCAATTTCACCGAGGATAGCAACTACCATCATAAGTGTCATGAGGATATATGATCTGATGGTGTTCTTACGCATGATCTTTGATGTATCGGCAGATACGACATCGATAGTAGATGTAAGCATTTCTGAAGCTACGACCTGCATGGGGTAGATATCCTGCTTCAGAATATAGTACATTTCATCTCTATCGCCTGATGTTACAGCACTTGTACCCATAGCATCAAGACGTGCCTTATAGGTACCGATAATATTCTTAGCATAATTGTATCTTCTCTTAGCAACATCCGAGATCTCATCTATCGACTCGAAGGTATGCTCTGCATTTATGATATTGTTATAACGGTTGTTTGTATCCTTCGTGATAGCCTCCATGTTGGTTTTAATGCCGGCAGCAATGCTGATAGCATCATTATTGATTTCTGAAAGCTGTCCGTTGATACTGTTCAGCGAGTTCATGGTTCTTGATGTTGTCTGTGAAACGTTCTGATTTCCCCAGTAAATTCCCTCAACGAGCAATGTATTTGCAACGTAAACGATTGCAAGAAGGATTCCGGCAAAGATATATGCACCTGATCCTTTAAATCTTGAATTTTTCTTAGCCATTATTTCCTACCTCCATCAGAATTTATCGGGATAAAGCAAGAGCTGAATGTATTCATCATTCATATTGCTTCCGTTAACAAAGGTAGCACCTACATCAAGCTCAGAAGGAACTGTCATTCCGAGGACAAGCTTATTTGCATATCTTACGCCAACGTAGCCCATGATATATGGGTTCTGGATAACCGTTCCGTTGAGAGTGCCCTTTTTGATGTAGCTGAGCTCTTCTTCATCAGAGTTAAAGCCTACAACAATGATCTTTTCATCGAGCTTGAGTTCGCTTACAGCATCACAGATACCGAGTGTGGTATTTGTGTTTGTACCGAACATGATGGAAATGCCGTTTCCATCCTCCTTGAGAAGCTTTAATGCTTCCTCCTTAGCCTTATTACGGTCTGCAACACGCTCGCCCTGAATAAAGCTCTTCGAGAACTTATCAACCTTGCTCTGGTACTCTGCTTCAGCAGCCTCCTTAGCTTCCATAAGCTTAACAGGATCGTCATCTGAAACATTTACAGAAGGCATTGTGATCTTTTTCTGAGCATATGAAGTAAGCACGCCGATAAAGCCCTGTATACGCTCTTCAGCAGTAGATGCAGTATTACCTATGATAGCTATCTTGCCGAGCTTTTCATAATCAGCACCCTTATCTTCAAGCATCTTTGCAACATTTCTTGCTGCTACCGCACCACTGTCAGCGTCAGAACATCTTATGAATGAATCAACAGAGCCCTTGAACTCCTTGGTATCTATCATTGAGTTGATGTTTATGACCTTTATGCCTCTTGTGCAGGCATCTTCGAGAACAGATTTAAGCTCTGTCTGGCTGTTAGGTGCGATAACTATAGCCTTTGCACCTTCATCCATTGCATTCTTTACAGCAGCTACCTGTGAAACATAATCGTTATCACTTGTAGCAACGGTGTAAAGAACATCAACACCAAGCTCCTTGCCTGCATCCATTGCGCCCTTTCTTACATCATCCCAGAAGCTGAGCTGCTGTTTTGTGATAACAGCTATCTTTGCCGGTGGTCCGCCTTGCTGACCATTTGGTCCGCCTGCACCCTGAGGCTTTCCGCATCCGGCTGAAATAAGCAGCATAGCAGAAAGCGTGCAGGAAGCAATTGTTCTGAATATGCTTTTTCTTTTGCTTTTGTTCATTATACTGAACCTCCTTAAATCAATTAAACCCGATACACCGCAGGATATCTGCTGATATTCCATTCACATCCTCATATCATGGAAATGAGCTTGCGGTATTTCCCCCAGTCAGGCTATGTATTGATATCCATAACTAATTCTATCACATTTTTTCTGCAATTTCAACACTATTTTGTAAATTGATTATTCGCGGCATACACAAAAATATCAAAAAATTTATATGCATTTTAATCAATTTTATACACCACGTTTATTTAGCTTAATAAATTACAGATATACTTAACAGATTTGCATTTCATAATATTTTTCCTCGATATTACGCTCGGTAAAAGGAACTTTAATATTGCACAAACTATAGCCTATATTTTTGTAAAAGTTAATTCAAATTTGCCTGTTCATTTTCTTTGTGCTTGACATTGATATTGAAAAGTGTTATACTAAATGTGATAACAATATAAGGACGCATATATAATTATTGCGCTGCTATATTTATACGTCAGGAGGAGAGATCATGCAATGCGAGAAATGCAACGCACCACTTGACCCCAAGCTTACTGCCTGCCCTCAATGCGGTGCTCCCGTTCCGCAGAATATCGAGGGATTTGAAAATACTATGGAGTTTCAGCATGAGCTGCGTGCTATCGTTGTAAACGATGGTACCCGTGCTGTAGCGAACAGGGATAGATTTATCGGTCTTCTCAACGATCATATCCCCGATTATGATAAGGAGCGTCGCTTACTTATTAATATGTATCGTACAGGCGTTTTCAGAATGATGCTTGAGGAAAAAAATCATGAGATAGCTGTAATGAAAGCCAAAAGCTATATGCTCGGAGACCTTTTCCTCGCAGAGAATGCTTCGGAATTCGTGGTCGCCTGTTTTACATACCTTCTCGGCTGGCCTTATGAATCACCGCTCAAGGTACTCCCCGAAAGTGAGGACGACGGTGACAAAAAGACCGAAGAGGTCAGAAAGAGACCTGTTGATATCAACGAAATGGTATTTATGCCGCGTAACGCTCTGAGATACAGGCTCAGCGGAAACATTACCATTCCCGACGGCTATACAAAGCTCGAAGCTTTCTGCTTCGATAAATTCGGTTCGCTCAGAACTATCAAGCTGCCGTCAACACTTCTTGCTATCGGCGAATATTGCTTCTCCTCATGTAAGCGTCTGAGAGGTCTTGAGCTTCCGGAGGGTCTGAGGATCATCAAGCAGGGTGCTTTCAGCCAGTGTGCAAACCTTGTAGTGGTAAAGATCCCCGATGGTGTACTCGAGATCGAGGACAGTACATTTTCTTTCTGTACAAGCCTTGAGGTAATAGAGATACCGCCAAGTGTCAGCAGTATAGGTGCGGAAGCATTTTCAGGCTGTGACAAGCTGAGAAAGCTCTTCCTCCCCGAAAGCATAAAGTTCATTGATGCGAATGCTTTCTCCTACTGTCCTAACCTTGTGGTATACTGTATAGAAAATTCATACGTTCATAAATACTGTTTAGCCACTGGAATAAGGTTCGTCCTCGTGACCTCGGCTGAAGAATATGAGCTTGACTAACTAAGGGAAAGAAAGGATGAGATCATATGATAGAGCTTGAAATAGGTCAGGAAGTCGAAATGGAATTCGGCGGCAAGGCAAAGGTGCTCAGCGTCATCGGAAGCGGTGGTCAGGGTATCGTTTACCTGGTTCGCTTCAACGGACAGAAATGGGCACTTAAATGGTATGACATCAATAAGATGGCTAAACCTGCCGCATTCCGCAAGAATTTACAGAATAACATAAACGATGGTCCCCCAAGCAATAAGTTCCTCTGGCCAAAATATCTCACAAAAGAGATGGAGGACGGAACATTCGGCTATATTATGGAGCTCAAGCCCGAAGGCTTCGACTCCTTTGTAGACATCCTCAACACATATAAGCTTGAGATAGACCCACTTACGGGAAGAGGCGTAAAACGTCCCGTAAAATTCAATACCCTCAGTGCTATGGTCACCTGCGTTATCAATATCGTTAACGCTTTCAGACAGCTTCACCGTGCAGGTAAGAGCTATCAGGACCTTAACGACGGAGGTTTCTTCATCAATGTAAATACAGGAGCTGTTCTCGTCTGCGACTGTGATAACATCGCACCTGACGGAAGCAACTTCGGTATCGGCGGTAAGCCGGGATATATGGCTCCCGAGGTCGTAAGAGGCATCGCACAGCCAAATGTCCAGACCGATAAGTATTCACTTGCTGTAGTTCTCTTTAAGCTCCTCTTCAGAGGCGACCCGATGGAAGGCGAAAAGGTCGTAAGAGATGTATGTCTCACAGAGTCCTCTGAGCTTAAACACTACGGTCAGAATGCAGTTTTCGTGTATGATCCCGATGACGCTTCAAACCGTCCTGTAAGAGGTATACACGATAATATAATCAAATTCTGGCGCATTTACCCTGATTACATAAAAGACGCATTTATCCGCTCCTTCACTACAGGTATAAGTGATCCGACAAAGCGTATCATAGAAAACGAATGGCAAAAGCTGTTCATACGTCTCAGATCGGAGATCATACAGTGCGGATGCGGAAGGACAAACTTCAGTTCGATGTTCATTCATCAGAACGAAAAGACATTCAAGTGTCCGAAATGCGGTATGGAATTCGTTACTATCGGATTTAACAACCGCGATTACCGTACACCGCTTTACCTCGGCTGCAAATTCTATGAGTGCGAGATAGTTCCCGAGTCAGACGACTTCACAGCCGTTGCGGGAGAGCTCGTAGAGAATAAGCTGAAGCAGGGCGTTCTCGGTATAAAGAACTGTTCGGACCGACAGTGGAAAGCAAAAATGCCGGACGGAGTATTCTACGATATCGCTCCAGGAAAAGGCTTCCCTGTATGGCAGGGGCTTGAGATCGATTTCGGCGAAGTAAAAGCACAGATCTAACCTGCTGTTTCAAAGCAGTATTACTGAAAGGATGTATGTAAATTATGAGCAATGAACATATTACAGAACCGGAAGTGAACAAAAACGTTTCTCCTCTGGACGATTTCGATAATGCAGAGACAGTTTCTTCTGCAGCTTCTTCAGCTCCCGTATCCGACAACAGCATTCTCGATTTTGATGACGATCCACTCAGTGCGACAAGCGTTTCCAAAAAGAGCCTTGTAATATTCTTCCTTATTGATACTTCAGGAAGTATGAAGGGCAAGAAAATGGGCGAGCTCAATACCGTTATGGAAGAGCTTATCCCCGAGATACGCAGAGTCGGCGAGGCTGATACTGATGTAAAAATAGCTGTTCTTACTTTCTCTACAGAGGTAAGATGGATGTACTCAAATCCTATCCCGATAGAGGACTTTGAATGGGCAAGACTCCGTGCAAGCGGCGTTACAAGTATGGGCGCAGCTTTCAAGGAGCTCAACCACAGAATGTCAAGAAACAGCTTCCTTAATTCACCTTCTCTGTCATTCGCTCCTGTTATATTCCTTATGACAGACGGATATCCTTCCGATGACTATAAGGAAGGTCTGAGAGAGTTACAGACTAACAGCTGGTATAAGTTCGGTCTTAAAGCTGCTCTCGGTATCGGTCAGGAGGCTAATGACAATATCCTTGCTGAGTTCACAGGCTCGAAGGATACAGTTGTTCACGCTTATTCAGGCGGACAGCTGGCTCAGATGATCAAGATCATCGCTGTAACATCTTCACAGATCGGCAGTAAGAGTATGACTCTCTCCGATGATACAAGCCACGAGCTTGGAGAGGAAGATGTATTTGCTGCTAAGCAGAAACTCCTCGGTCAGCAGATCCAGGAGCTTGTAAGCACCCAGACCGATGGAGATGATGTCCCCTTCGATACAGGTTGGTAATATCACAATAATTTCGGGAGGAGGACTGAAAAAATATGTTCAACGGCTTTAACCACTCGGTCATGGGCGCAAGCCACGAAAAGACCAATCTGGTTTGTCAGGACAGCTCTGCTTTTAAAGTCGGCGATCACTACGCCATAGCTGTAGTTGCCGATGGGCACGGAAGCAAAAAACATTTCAGAAGCCACCTCGGTTCAAAATTCGCTGTTGAGGCTACTATAGAGGCTGTAGACCGTTTTTACGAGAATCGTGAGGCTCTGGAAGAAAATCTTCCGACTAACCATAAATTTATTATTAAAAATATAGAAAAGCAGATCATCTCAAACTGGAATATGAAGGTTGAAAAACATCTGGCTGAAAACCCCGTTACCGATGATGAGAAAAGCGGCTTTACACCTGAAGAATTTGAGGCTATCCTGCCCGAGTCATATTATGGCACGACCCTCGTTGCGGGAATATCAGGAGATAATTATACCTTCGGCGTACAGATCGGTGACGGAAGTCTCGTGGCACTCTTCGAGGACGGAAGAGCTGTTATGCCTATGGAGTATAACGAATCCGCACCTGCAAACGTGACCGCTTCGGTATGTAATTCAAATGCTGCATCACTTTTCAGCAGCTTTTACGCACCGAACAAAAAACTCATCGCCCTTTACGGTTCTACCGATGGATTATATACTTCCTTCGGCAGTGAGTATGACTTCCTCGATTATCATACCATAATCACAAGTCAGCTCGTTAACCTTGATACCTTCAAAAATATCATAGTAAACAATCTCAGCAAAAGATCACATTTCGGCACAGAGGACGATATTTCTCTTTCTTGTATATATAATGAGGATCTTCTGAAAGACAGAATCGACCTGATAAATAAAAGGGTCGAGGAAAACAAGAAGGCTGCTGCAAACAGAAGAGCAGCTATGCTTGAGAAAAAAAATCTGACATAAGCTTTACGTAACTTAACGCTGGATGCGTTTAATAAATTAAGAAAAGTGGTGTTTGATATGGAAATTAGCACTCTCTACAATACAGCCAAGAATTTTGCTGAAACATTAAAAGAAAAAAGACCTGAGCTTGCGACTTATGATGCTTGCTTATGTCTTATAATCGCTGATTCGGGCGATATCTTTTCGGGAGTTTCCACTGTTTCGATCAATGAAGGTTCTGTAGAAGATGTACCCGCAGAAAGAATAGCAGTAATGTCTGCTATTACTGCAAAGCACGTTATCGCTAAGCAGATGATCGTTATATCTCTTGACGATTTCAGCTATTTCAAACCTGAGGATGAGGCTCTGTCTCTTCTCGTCAATTCAAGTGTTGATAACAGCAGCTGTCAGGTAATTCTTTCACCTGATGAGTCGGTTGCGGCAGCTACTCTTGCTCCTGCATCGGCAGCTCCTGATTTCCTCAGCGGCTATGATGAGTCTTCACTCGGTGCTCCCGCTGATTTTGCAGACGATGTAAACGTTGATACTGCAAATCCTTTCAATACAGAAAATAAGGACGAAGGCGCAGCAAACTCTCTCTATGAGCATCCCGAAGAGGCTCAGCAGCAGGGTGCAAGCGGCTTCCCGAATCTTGTCGGTCAGCAGCAGGGCTATCCGCAGCAGCCCGGTTATCCACAGCAGCCCGGTTATCCGCAGCAGCCCGGTTATCCACAGCAGGGCGGTTATCCGCAGCAGCCCGGTTACCCACAGCAGGGTGGTTATCCGCAGCAGCCCGGTTACCCACAGCAGGGCGGTTATCCGCAGCAGCCCGGTTATCCACAGCAGGGCGGCTTCCCACAGCAGGGCGGCTATCCTCACGGAGGTTATCCGCAGCAGCAGGGCTATCCACAGCCTGGTCCTTACGGCGGAAATATGCAGAATTCAATGTATCAGCAGAACATGAATGCTGCTCCTTACAGACAGGGCTATGCAGGTCCTTCCGTACACGGCGGAAGCGCAACTATGAGAAGTCTCTATCAGCAGCCTCAGCAGAGCGTAAGTGTTACACTTACCTCCAAGTCAAGCGGCGAGAATGCTTTCAGAAAGAGACTCAACAGTTTCCTTGACGATGATAGCGATGCAAGTACAGACGGCGGCGACGGCAACGGCGGCGGCGATAGCATGTCAAAGGAAGATATGCTAAAGCAGGCTAAAGACAGAAAGAAAGTCGCAAAAGCTAATCTGAACTTCAAGAAAAAACTCTGATAGTTTATTTCTGTTGTTTTTACCCCATATAGGTAATAAATTAATAGACTATCATTAAGCCACACAAATAATTTAAGTTAAGTATTGCATTTTTCGTATTTTTGTGCTATAATGTTTTTTATGAAGTCATTATATGATTTCCGAATTATGTCAATATCTGTATTTTGTGTGTAAATATACAGTTAATATTTCGCGTTAAGGAAAGGGATAGCCATGAATTACTTGCTCAACATTGATGAAGCGATAGACCGTAAATTTCTCGTTACCAAAGCTATGAGGGGTCAGGCTGATGTGGGTACTATTATCCATGTCATGGACGCTGAACAGCAGGGTGCAACAGTTATTGTTTACTATCGCGTTACAAGATATAACGAGAAATTCCATGATTATCAGGACTATACGGCAAAGTTTGAGAACCTCGCCGCATTCTGTAAATGGGCACAGCCTGATAACTTTATTGCCCGTAATTATGAGTGCTTCAGTTTAAGAGATATACAGCATTATATCAAGATCAAGAACAGAAACTTTGCATCTTTCTGTCTCCCGATCATTATTATTGCTGCTATTATTATCTGGTGTCTCGCACTCTTCGTTGTGAAGGGCGTTATAGGAATAATCATCGGTTCTGTCCTCACCGTTGTGGTCATTATTGCAGCCTTTGCACTGCTTAAAGTCCAGAAAAAGAAGGAAAAGATGCGTTTGTATCGTAAGGTCAGCGCAGGCTGGGGCGTAGTATTTGAATAACCTCACCTACGCAGAAAAACGGTAAAAGGCTTCATCATTAAAAATTATTACGCACTTCCCACCTATAACAGTCTATCAAAAGAATACAATACCCCTTAAAGGCTCGGACAAACATTTGTCGTATGCCTTTAAGGGGTATTTTTGTATTTATAATCTTATCTTTTGTCCGTCATATAATTTCTTTGATGATGAAAGTATGACCTTTGTATCCAGAGGAAGCCCGAGGCTTTCGATCCCAGCATCAGCACTGTTTTTCTCTTTTACACTGACTGTATATTTCTTTGCGGTATATTCCTTTCCTAAAAAACCATCTCTTTCCTCCACAACGTATATCTCTCCTCGTGTCTCGCTTGCCCCGAAATCTATAGCGTTCAGCGGTATGCATTCGTACTGCTCCTCTGAAAGGACAAATCCTTTGAGAAAACCTACCTCACCTGCTTTAAGCTCATCAGACTTCAGCGATAATTCAACTGTATATCCGCTGCCCTCATTATTTCTGAATAATCTCTTTACCTCGCAGCCATCTTCATTCAGCCTGCCGTTCCTGAATTTAAGCTTGAAAGTATCACCTACGGATATGTATCCTATGTCGTCCTCTTCAATATTCGTCCGAAAAACTATACCCTCGGATATATCAGAGACTATAAATGCTGCATTTTCCGCAGTAAGCTCTCCTGTAGATACATTTTTTGCCGTTATGACACCTCCTGCGGGACTGTATATACAGCCGTGTGACTCATCAAGCCTTCTCAGTGCTTCAAGACGCTCCTGCTTTTCGGAAAGCTCATAGCTTACATTCGGATCGCCGCTTATCAGTACAGCCGCAGCCTCCGTAGTGATATCACCGGCCTTTACAAATACCCCTGTGACCACTCCTGCCGTGCTGCTGTATAAAGTACAGCCGTTATTGTATATCTCGGTATAGCGATCTATCTCACGCTGTTTTTCATCAATGTGATTTGAAATAGTTTCCGCCGAATGCTGATCCTCATTCTCATAATAACCCTCACGGGTGGAGATATCGGCGTTGATCTCGTTTTGCAGATCGTCTATATGTCTGCTCAGATAATCACTGTCAAGACGCAGCAGCCTCTGTCCCGCGGAAACACTGTCCCCTGACTTCACGCAGACCTCTGCGACTCTCAATCCTGCCTCCGTAAATACAGGTGTACTTCCGTCATATGAATAAGCTGAAAATGAGCCGAGCAGTTCTGTTATCTCCTTTTCAAGCATTGCTGCCTTTTGGTGGAGATATTCAAGGTCAAGCTTCATTATAAGCTGATTTTTTATCACACTGTCCCCTCGTTCTGCATCAAACTCCGCTATCCTCAATCCTTCGGGAACGAATACAGGCTTATTTTTCACTGCCTCCACAGTTCCGCTGTATTCTAATTCATGTGATATGCTCTGATTTTTTATCTTTGTATAGCTCACACGCGGCATCTTCTCTGTGTATACCATTCGTGATACAAAAGTCAGTATGAGCATTACAGCAAGAAATATCAGAAAATATTTTATTGCTCTTTGTTTTATCTTTTCTTTCATTTGTCTACTCCTTGAGTGCGGAAGCGATTATTCCCTGTTCAAGCTCATCCTGTCCCATAATGAATACGAATACCGCAGGTATAAGGGTAACTACTGCCGCGGTCAAAAGTACCGCTCCATTATCCGCTCCCAACATGGGAAGATACAGTGACAGCGGATACAGCCGCTTATCCTTTAAAAATGCAAGCGGCTGCTCCACCATATTCCAGAGGTCAAGAAAGCTAAGTACAACGCAGGCAAGAATACCTGATTTTCCCAGCGGCAGCCCTATATATCTGAGTACCTGCCATTCATTTGCACCGTCTATCCTTGCGGAGTCAGCCACATCACGCGGTATATCCGCAAAGCCGCGGTATATAAGAAAAACAGGGAAGGCAGAGAATATAGCAGGCAGTATAACCGCAAGACGGGTATTCATAAGCTTCATACCGTCTATCACAAGATACTGCGACAGCATCGTTACCTGAAATGGTATGAGCATGAATATTATGTATATGTCAAAAAGCAGCTTTCTTCCTCTGAATTTAAATCTCGCAAATGCCCACGCCGCAGGTATCGCCGTCAGAGTCTGAAATAACAGTACAGAACCGGTTATCAGAAATGAATTCCAGAATACCTTATAAAAATCGGGAGAATACAGAAGCAGCTCCTTGAAATTGTTCAATGTAGGATATTGTGCTATATAGTCGATTTCAGAATACTTTCCTGTAAAAATCGTCAGGGGCGAGAGCGTCTTTCTCAGTTCGTCATCAGACTGCAAGGGGAGTATGACTGCAAGGAATAAAGGAAATATTACCGCTGCGCATATCAATGCCATTACTACGTATACCGAGAATACCCTCAGCCTTTTTATCATACCTGTTCCTCCTTGTCCCATGCTCTACGCAGCAGTATTATCGCAGCAAGTATCACCGTAAAGACTATAACTGCCGCTGCCGCCATTTTGTCAAGGTCCATATTCGCGAACCAGTTATTGAAAAGATGCTGCAAAAGGTAGATATGCTGATCGGGATAAGCTCCTGCAACAAGATAAGCCTCACGGAATACCTTGAATGAGTTGAGAAATGATATTATGGTAATAGTATAAAGCGTAGGCTTCAGCTCGGGAAGTATGATACGAAAAAGTATCTGCCTGTCGTTTGCACCGTCTACCCTTGCAGCATCTGTCACTGCTGATGAAACGCTCATTATGCCTGTAAGCCACAGAAGCACCGTATAGCCTAAATTCTTCCAGATATAGCTGCCAACCAGCACCAGGAACGATGATGACGAGCTTAAAAAGCTTACCGCATCATGTCCGTGAGATGTGAGGATATTGTTTATATATCCCGTATCGCTGAAAAGTATCTGCCACACCAGCACAAGTGCGGCGGTAGGTACTGCAAGAGGAAAAAGCAGCACAGACTTTATGAGCCTTATGTATTTCAGCCTGCTGAGTACATATGCCGCTATGAACGAAACAGATATGAGCAGCGGCAGACATACTCCCACGAACTTTACTGTGTTCTTTACAGCAAGCCTGAAGGCTTCGTTGCTGAATACAGCCTTATAATTGTTTACCCCAACAAAATCCCCCGTTACAGCTGTACAGAACGACCTGCGCATCGAGTCTGCGAATGGAAAGAAGATGAACAGCGATACTCCTGCAAGACTCGGCAGCAGAAACGGCAGAAATCCCAATTTTTTCCGCAGAATGATCTTATTTGTCATAATTATTCTTTCATTCTCAGCTCAAGCTGCTTTACGGTATCCTCGGCAGCCTGCTCCGCAGTCACAGCACCATCTATGCACTTCTTTCCTGCGGTCTCGATGATATCTCTTACAGAATACTTTATGAATACAGGCTCACTGAGAGTCTGTATATAATCATTGAATTCTTCTGCCTCTTCATCGCTTATCCAATTTATTTCGTATTCGTCTCCTATATTAGGATCATCGCTATCAAGACTTGACCTCATCACCGTGTAATCATTATCTTTGTTGTCATTTTTCTCATAGAACCATTCAAGTGCTTCCTTGTTTACGGGGAAGCCGTCTGAATGGGATATCTCCTGCGATTTCTCACCAAGTGCAGAAGCAATGAACCTGAGTGCTTCCTCCTTGTTCTTGCAAGCTTCGCTGACCGCTATATTACAGTTTGGAACAAAGCTTCTATCATTGTCCATACCGTATCTGTAGTCTGCATCTATTCCGCATTTTGATTTTCTCATGGAAAGAACAGTATTAAGATCTTTTTCAAAGCTGTTAAATGCTCCCAATGCGATGCAGTCCTTGCTTGTCTTTGTACACATAAATCTTGTACCGAAGAAATATTCCGAGGTTGAATCCGCATCTTCTGAATCTACTATAGTTGACCATGACATTTCGTCTTTAGACTTATCATTGTTATAAAGCTTTTCGCAGCTTTCATAGAATTTCTCAAAGGCTGCCTTATCGGGCGTACTGCTGAGGAGCTTATTGCCCTCATACATAAGTCCCATGCGGATAGGGTCTGTTATCTCCAAAAAGTCCAAGATGGTATATTTCGGATCATCTTTTTTACGGTATTTCTCACAGAGATCCGCTGCATCTGCAAAGCTCTTTATATTATCAAGTTCTTTCTTTTCCGCACCTACGACAGGTATGCGGAATTTGCAGGCAACGCTGTAAAGCTTATCGTCTTTTATGTTCCATTTTGCGACATTCTCAATAATACCGCCCTCGGGAAGCCATTTATCCTCATATTCCGACAGATCCATGAGCATATTCTTTTCAATGAGGTTATCATTATCAAGACCGTCAAGGACTATGATGTCAGGCGCATTTCCCGACATTATCTGTGTAGTGAGTGCCTTCATGGCATCACTGTAGGTCATGCCGTTATTCATGCCGATCTGATAATCGACCTTTACATTTCTGTTGTTTGCGGCAAAGCTGCTGACTATCTGTGAAATGCTGTCATTCTTTTCAAGACTGTATACCTTCAGCTCAGAGGTCACAGCATTTTCCAGCTCAGGATCATAGGTATAGCTGTACATACCGCTTTCAAATACAGCATAGATAACTCCCTCATCGGAATAGTATATTGAACCGAGAGTTTCAGACGGATCACCGAAACGGCTCACAAGACCGTCTATTATCTGCTCTGCACAGTTGCCGTCCCATGAATAGTGGTATACGCCGTCTGCACAGGCAATATATATATCATTGTCATTTCCCTCGCATATGTCAAGTACATTACCTATCTTATCACTGTTGTATTTATCAAGCAATTCTGCCAATACCTCGGGAACTTCTGTCTCACATTCCTTTTCGGTATCGTAGATATGAGAACCTTCACTGTCGCCGTAAATGATCTTATTTCCGATAATATCAAAGAAATACACATTATGTCCGTTAATATCACCAAGCTTTTTTGCTGTGCCTGTATTTATATCTATCTCATACAAATGCTCACGGCTTTCTCCGAAAAGTCTGCCGCTTTCGGTAAATTCCGCATTGAATATATAAAACTCAACGCCTTCGACCTTATTGCTTTTTCCGTCAGCATTTATAACATAGTATCCGTCAGCCTTATTTACAAGATAGCCATTGTCAGATGCTGCCCTGACATCATAAATATCATATTCGCTGTCCTGTTCAATGCGCTCATCTTCGCTGAAGAACACTCTCGTACCGTCCTTGGAAATATACATAAGCTCCACGGGACACGGTATAAAAACACCTGTTTTCTCTCCTATTGTAGTAAATTCCGAAGCAAATTGATTTAAGCCCGTATCGGATTTCAAAAGACTTTTTTCGACATAACCTCCCTTTGATGAAAGCGGCTTTACTGACGGTTCCTTTTTACTGCCGCACGAGGTCAGCGGAGCAAGCATTGCAAGTGATAATATAACAGCTAATGCCTTTTTTAGTGTATTCATTTTGTTAACCTCCTGTCTTTATGATAATATAATATCATATCAATCTCTAAAACTCCTCTAATAAATCTCTATTTTTTCTCTAATTATTCTCTAATTTTTCTCTAAATCTTTCCATGGATAAAAATATATGCTATAATGTTCGTATAAATACAAAATGAAAGGAAAGCTTCTATGCGTATACTTATTATAGAGGACGACAAGGAACAGTGTACCCTGTTACAATTCAGGCTCGAAAAAGAAGGCTTTTCCGCTGACCTCTGCTATGACGGCGATGACGCTGAATACTATCTCAGCCGAAATGCATACGATCTTGTGCTGCTGGACTGTATGCTCCCACATAAGGACGGACTAACCATACTTTCGGAAATGCGCAGGAACGGAAACGAGACTCCCGTAATAATGCTCACGGCTCTTGGAGAGCTCAGCGACAAAATAACGGGTCTTGACTGCGGTGCTGATGACTATATCGTAAAGCCCTATGAATTCGGCGAGCTTATGGCGCGTATAAGATGCAGACTGCGTCGCCCCGGAAGCATCGAAAGCCTCGAAAAGCTCACCGTTGGCGATATCAGTTATAATTCCGAGGGCAAGATGCTGTCAGGTCCTTCCGAGAGCTGTACCCTTTCCAATAAGGAGAGCGAGCTCCTTGAGCTTTTCATGCGCAATCCCGACCAGACTCTCTCCCGTCAGACTATCCTTGCAAGGATATGGGGGGCAGATTACGAAATAGAAGACGGAAACCTCGACAATTATATCTACTTTGTACGCAGAAGGCTTAAAAAGGTAGGAAGCACCGCCTCCGTAAAAACAGTACACGGCATTGGCTACCGCCTTTCAACGGAGGGCTGAATATGTTCCGAAAGGTCAATATCCGCCTGACTATGTTATTTACAGGAGTATGCACCCTTGTTATCGCAGTTATGTCAGTTCTGTATCTATATCTGAGCTGGAGCAATATAAAAAAGAATACGTTTATGAGCTTTAAAACAGATATAGCCAATTTCAGCTCAACTCTTTCCAAAGACCGTATTATAACTCAGAACTGGCTTATGAATATAAACATGAATTACAGCTACAAGCTTTTCATCTATGATAATGACAAGCCGCTGATATTCACATCTAAAAACATGAACGATGAAAATACTGCTCTTTTAGATAAAATAAAGGAAGATCTGTCATCGGATATACAGCGGCTGAAATATACCGGCTCTGTGGCACATGACGAATTCGGATACTCTGTAAATAATCTTAGCTATTACGTCGGTATCATATGTATATCAGGTCAAAACGGCGTAACAGAGGTATACACCATAAAGTCCCTTGAAAACGAAAACAGCCAGCTGAAAAGGCTTATAGTATACTTTATCCTCATTATTATTGCCGCCGCAGCTATACTTTTCATATTCTCCTATTTCTTCACAAAACGGCTTCTCAGACCTGTAAAGCAGGCTCACCAGCAGCAGGCACACTTCATCGCTGCTGCCTCACATGAGATAAGAAACCCCGTAAATACTATCATATCCGCCCTTGACGCTATGGAAACAAGTGAAGGTGAGCAGCAGCAGTATCTCTCTAAAATAGCAAGGAAGGAAGGAAAGCGTCTTGCTCTGCTAACAGAGGATCTGCTGACCCTTGCCCGCTCCGATAACGGAAGCTTTACCGCCAAAACTGCGCCTACGGAGCTTGATACCCTTATCCTTGACTGTTATGAGGCTTTCATCTCCCCTGCAAAGGAGAAGAATATCAGCATTTCCGTAAAGCTTCCGGAGGAAAATGTCCCTAAAGCTATGGCAGACGCAGAAAGGATAAGTCAGGTGATATCCATACTGCTTAACAACGCTGTAAGCTATACTCCCGAAAACGGAAGGATAGATATAGACTACAGCGCAGATAATTCACAGCATACAATACGCGTCTCCGACAGCGGCTGCGGTATATCCGCAGAGGAGCGAGAGCATATATTTGAACGCTTTTACCGCGCAGACCGTTCCCGCACAGACCGATCTCATTTCGGTCTCGGTCTGTCTATCGCAAAGGAGATTATGGATCTCCATAAAGGCAGTATTTCCGTTGAGGACAGTGCTCTCGGCGGAGCTTGCTTTGTAATATCGCTGCCGATCACACAGTAAAAAGTGCAGTAAGGTAAATTGCCTTACTGCACTTTTTTAAGAGAAAAAGCTCCGATAAACGGAGCTTTAGGAAGGAGTATATAAGTCCGTGAGTGAGTGAATGCTCACAGACCTGTTTTTAAATAAAGCTGACCCTTGATGTCAGGGAAGGGTCAAGGGCTCAGCTGAAAGAAAATGTCAGTTTACACCTACAAGAACAGGCTTTTTAGCAGAACGCTCAAGGTGCTTATATACCTCAAGCCAGACGTTCTTGCCGGGTTCACTTTTTCTTATGCGCTCCCTGCGTACAGGGTCAAAGAAGCTCTTGAACTCTTCAAGTTCATTGAGAAAGCTGTCATTATACTTTCTCAGCATTGTATCAAGATTGTCTTTCCATTCAACATAGCGATTGATGTCGTAATTCTTCTTTTCGTAAAGATGAAGAACTGCTACCTTTGGATTATATACGATATCCACGCCGTTTTTCATCATACGGTAACCGAACTCCCAGTCCTCTATATCCTGCTCACGGAAGCTTTCGTCTATACCGCCGAATTTTCTGATACATTCCATAGGGATAGAGAGATTTGATGTCTGTGTGAATATCATTTTATACTGTACCTTATCAAAATCATAACTGTAAGGCTCCAGCATTTTAAGGCGAATATCCTTTATGAAATAATAGCTCTTTTTCTTATCAAGTCCGTATTTTTCGGGCTCTGTGAGCCAATAGCGTATACCGTTCCTGAATAAGTCTCTGTTTTCGTAGAATACCTTATCATCGTCCTCAAAAACTTCCTTTGCAAGGCCGAACTGCATTATCGGTCTGCCGCACTTTTTATATGTCTCATAGTGCCCTGAAACGAAGTTCCTTGAAGCGATCTCATCACCATTGAGGAATATGAGAAGCTCACCTGAAGCTCTCTTTATGCCATGATTTTTTGCCTGACCGATCCTGCCGTTAAGGATAGTAAAGCAGCGCACTCTCATCTTCGGCTCATACTTTGCGATATATTCCGCAAGGTCATCGCTGCTGCCATAGTTTACGAAGATGAGCTCATACTCATCGTGGGCAAAATCCTGATTTTCAAGCGAATGGAATACTCTTACAGCTCTGTCAATAGAGTAAGAATAAGGTATTATTATGCTGCATTTCATATTGATTCTCCTGTCAAATATCTTTTTTGTATATTTTGGCGGTTCAAAATACCGCATAAAGTAATCCCCTGCTTTGAAAGCAGATATATAACAACCATAACTGTGATTATTATATCCTTAATTGGGTGTAAATTTCAATAAAAATGCGCGAAGTGTATTTTTTTAGCGTGAAATGTACTCTTTTGTTCATAATTCATTCACTTTTGTGCTATCATCATCTCAAAAGCATTGACAAAGTATGAATATCATAGTATAATTAAATCACTATATGACAGACTGCGCAATCAACCGTCCTACGTTGTTTTTGTCATTTTTTTGAACAGCAGGACAGTCAAATCAAGGGGGATCAAAATTTGAATATCGCAATTTGCGACGACGAGCAAAGATATATAACTAAAGTAAAAGATGATCTTATTGCTCTGCAGTCCTATGAAAATGAATTCGCTTTTTTTGAATTCAAAACAGGCAGAGAGCTTATACTGGATTTTACCGCGGGGAAGTATGCCGTTATAATCCTCGATATCCAGATGAAAGGTCTCAACGGAGTTGAAACTGCCCGTTTTCTTCGGGATATTGATGAAAAAGTAATTATCATCTTCCTGACCAGCTATGAAAAATTTGCCGTTCAGGGATATGAGGTAAGGGCTTTCAGGTATATCCTGAAAAATCAGCCCCGTTCCATTTACATGAAGCAGCTGAGCGATGCTGTACATGAGTATTACCGTAATACACGATATGTTATAGCTACTGCCGATGGAAGTACCAAGGAAGAAACGCTTCCTACAGACGATATCATGTATATAGAGGTATTTTCTCATAAGCTGCTGTTACACGCAAAAAAGGGGAAATATTTCACCAAGGGAACTCTTTCGGAAATAGAAACACAGCTTGCCGATCTGCTTTTTGCCAGACTTGACAAGAGCAGTATCGTGAATATCATCAATATAGATTATATACGAAAAAACGAGATCATTCTGACAAACGGTGAAACTCTCTTCGCAAGCCGAAACCATATCAAAAACATAAAGCAGTGTTTTATGGATTACAGCAGAAGCAGGTGGAGCTGATATGAAAACCTCCCAATTTGTCATAGAGACCTTAAATTGTTTATTTGATGCCTGTCTTGTTGTATTCTACCTTTTCCTTATAATGAAAAAGGAATGCAGATATCCCCTTAAATTCCTTGCAGTTCCTGCTATAGGCCTATTCGGTGTTATCGAGGCTGTAACGTTCACACAGCTTTCTCCGTGGATAAGGCTTGCGATAATACTTTCAATGATGCTTATAACCTCTTTCGTGATGTTTGAAAGCAAGAAACGAAGTATCATCTTCTACTGTCTGATATTTGCAGTAGCCGCGATCGCCTCCGAGGTACTTCCTATCGCAGCCCTAAATCTTATGAACGTAGAAGCTCCGGGCATCAATATCTCGGAAGGTACCGGAAGATATATATGTATGGCTTGCTCAAAGCTTTTCAGCTTCTGGTTCGTCATATATATCGCAGAATATCTGAAGCCAAAGCAAAGGGATATCCCCTTCAAGAACTGGCTCCTCATAATATTCATGCCGCTGCTGAGCCTTATTATACTCAACAGTATATTTGTTTCAACTGAGCTTTCACCCCGCAGATCAATGCTTTATCTGCTGTCTGTGGCAGGCATATTCCTGCTGAATATCTTCGTTTTTGATTTCTTCGACACCTATTCCAACACCATAGAGCTCCAGCTTATGGAACAGCGTCTTAAATCCGAGGAGGAAAACTACAAGCTCATCGAAGAAAAATACACCGAGATACGTCAGCTCAAGCACGACATAAGCAATCAGCTCGCAGCCGCAAGAAGAATGTTCAAGCAGGGCTCGGGTCCTGAGGCTATCGCTCATCTGAACAAACTCTATTCAAAGCTTTCTACTGCAAGCCGCATCTGCTATACCGGCATTTCCTCTGTTGACGCTATCGTAAATATGAAATGGAAACAGGCTCTTCTGAACAGTATACAGTTTTCCTGCAAGGTCATAATCACTGATAAAATGGATATAGACGAGCTTCCGTTGTGCCGAATAATCGCAAATCTTCTCGACAATGCCATTGAAGGAGTACTGCGTTCATCATCGGAAGAAAAATTCATATATATATCTATAGTCCAGAATGACAACAAGCTGAGGATATGCGTAATGAATTCCTCGGATGAGGTGGATACAGAAAATCTTACCACAAAAAAGACCGGTGTCGGTCATGGTATCGGCGTAAGCAGTATCCGCGAAGCCGTAAACCAGCTGGACGGTATCCTTTCATTCAACTGGGAAAACGGCATCTTTACGGCTGATATAATGATAGCATATTAATACTTAAATGATTATCTCAGGCAGCGTGGTTTACACGCTGCTTTTTGCTTGTATAAAAAACTGTATACGCAATGTGCTCTCCAAAAATATTAACGAACAATGAACAAAAATGTGCATTTCACGCTAAAAAAATACATTTCACGCAAAACTATTGATTTATGCGGTTTTTTGAGCTATTATATAATTTAATATCTGCTCCGTCTGAAAGCAGGTATTTACTTACGGCTTTGAGCCGTAACGAACTCCGCTTAATTTGGCTTTGTCCCCCACGGAGATCCAATGACGATCGTCTTTCGGACTTCCCCCCTATACCGAAATGGTGTCTCCGTGATAGGAAATCTGCGTAGAAAACAGTCATGTTTTCTTCTTTATGAATACAGCAAAAGCTCCCGTTTTTACGGGAGCTTTTTGTTTCAGTCCATTTTTGCATCAAGTATCACAGAAGAGAGATTGTATTTTCTCAGCGGATCGCCAAACCCTTTGTAAATTTTGTCCGATCTGTATATCCTTATCTCATCAGCAGTAACTACAGCCTCATTATATGCCGTAAGTACAGCATCATCTGACATACTCAGCAAAGTTTTCTTATCAAGCTCGTCAAGGCAGCCTGATTTGTACATCTCTATATTGTACTTTGCTATAACAGCTTCAGGGCGGCAGAAGCACAGAAGTCCGAACATAAGGACAAATACTGCGGATATATCCCTTGAAAGCTTCATATCGTACCTGAATTGCTTAACAATGATAAGCACGAATATTACAGCAAGGAGTATCATGAACCAGCTTGTATAAAATCTAAGCACTGTGAGACCGTATCTGTTTATATACATTATCATTTTACTCATTGCCGTAGCTATAAGAATAATAGTGAACACGCTCAGCATTATGCTGTAGAATTTAAGGGCAAAAGGCTTTTCTTTGCCTGCCTTCTTCGAGAAAAGGCTCATAAAGCAGGTCACGCCAAGATTGATCAGTGCGACTGCAAACAGCTCGAAAAAGCCCCTTCTTGCATAATCCGCATATGTAAAGCCATCGGGAAGTGAGCCTGTAAAGGCTGAAAGGAAATAGCTTGCCTGTGATATAAAAAACAGAACGTAGAGTATACATATGGGAGTTACCGCTGTGTATACCGCAATATTGCTCAGAAAGCGCATATTGTAAATCTTTTGGGTACATGACTGTTCATTCAGCGCATTGAGCTCGTTTCTGTGCGAATTCGCGTAAAACATTCCGAAGAGATACATTGAGCATGGTATTGCTATTATGAGCTGAAGCAGCATTTCCCAGAAATCTCCGCTGAAAATATCATTTGTAAAACCACTGAGCATACGTTCAAGACCGTCATCAGCCGACATCAGAAGTGCAGCAACTACTGCTGTAAGAGGAATAGTAAGCAGAAGCCCGATAAATATGTATTTTGCGTTCGAGCCTTTTTTTGAATTTGCTGCTGCATCTGCGGTTATTTTTCCCTGTATGCCTAAATGGGAAATGGGATACTCAAACAAAGCCTTGCACATGGCATAGGGCAGAAAGCGGTCTATATTCTTATTTGAAGCTCCCACGGAGTAGATGAAATACGCTCCTGCTCCTATAAGAAATACAGCATCAAGATTCTTAACAAGATCATTCGCTGTTATAGAAAATACCGCGCTGAAAATATAAAGTACAGCCGCCAAAAGCTTATTGAACCCCGAAAATTCACATTCCTTTTTCTTCATGTAGATGATTGCCGCGGAAATAACGGCTATGAAAAGACCTGTTGTGATAAATCCCATAAAGCTGAACAGCACATATCTCACGAAACAGAACGCTGCTATCATCACAAATACGGAAAGTATCACCTCCGAACGTGTGTAATCCGGCTTTTCGCTCTCATTATACTGCACTGCAACAGCATTGCTCTCATTAGATCCGCTCATCATATTATTCTCCATAATTGTCTCCTCCGTTCAGAAGTGTTTCCGCTTCTTCCTTTTTTCCCTTTCTGTATGCTCTCAGCCCCATTATCAGAGGTATTGGCATAAAAAATATTATTGCCATTAATTCACCTACCACTGTCCATGAGCCTGTCTCAGCAGCCGCGATATCACCTGCCATATATACCGTCAGCAGTATTGTAATGAATACCGCCGTACCCGAATACCACACGTAAGGCTTTGCGCTGCGGTCAAAGGATACCACTATTGCCGATACAAGATAACATAAGAAATTCATCACGCAGTATACTGTAAAAAATATCATCATCGGCACGAATATAAGGACCGTAGTCAGCAATGACATCAAGAACCAGTAACGTACCTTTTTCCATTGCTCTTTCATTCCGCTCACTCCTTATGCTATGAGAAAATAATCTATACCGTACAATAGAAGCACTCCAAGAATCCCCCTGTACACCGTCATAACAGCCCCCACAGATTTAGGAATGAATTCGTCCTTGAAGTATAGCCTCTTGAAGCCTATAGGTATAACTGCTGTAATAAGAGCTATAATGCCTGCAATATTCAAATATTCGCTGCCTCCTGCACACAGCACAGAGCAGATAAGAAAGTCAAATACACACAGAGCCATGTCGATGCTGTATGTATATCTCAGCTCATGTACCTTGTTTACCGACGATTTTTTCATACCGCCACCTCCTAAAAGACCTATTATAAATATCTGTATACTATGTTTAGAATTTACCCCGATGTGCAGAAATACTTTTCCTTTGTATTACTGCATTATTTTATTGTAAGGTCAATTTCACACGAAATGTCCCTTCTGTCCCCTCTTGCCTTTACCATGACATTGAGCCTGCCTGTTCTGTCACCGATAAATACAGACTTTCTGTCACTCATTATCGTAAGCTTTTCGTATCCGCCGTCCTCCCACTGTGCAGACGTTATCTCCGCACCGTAGCAGCTTTCAAAATCAGCCATTTCACTGAGCTTTATCTCCGAATTTGCAGAAAACTCAAGCTGCTCCCTGGGAGTTATCACAGGCACCTTCTGATAATGCTTTATCTGAAAGGCTGTATAGCCTGCAATAATTATCCCGCATATAAATAACATTCCTACCATGATCTTCAGGCATTTCCATATGAATTTCATGTCTGCCCCCTTTTTACTCCCGTCTGAATTCCAGTATATCCCCCGGCTGACATTCAAGCTCCTCGCATATCTTTTCAAGAGTCGAAAAGCGTACAGCCTTTGCCTTGCCTGTTTTCAGTATCGAAAGATTTGCCGTAGTGATTCCTACCCTTTCTGCGAGCTCCTGTGAGGACATCTTTCGCTTTGCCATCATCACATCAAGATTTACAATAATCGGCATGGAAAACACCTCCGTTCATATAGTAAAGTCGTTTTCCGACTTTATCTCTACAGCCTTTTCAAACACGTTTTTCAGCACGCGCATGATAAGCCCGAACATTATAGCCGCCATTCCGACAAAGGCGAATATAGAGCTCCAGAGCCCGAATATGATGCATACTGCACCTGCTCCCATGCATATCCATGATATCCTTCTCAGACAAGCCGTATTCTTTGGTATGAACACCTCGTCCCTGCTGATATTGCCAAGAAGTACATGTAAGTTCCACAGTGCCCACAGTGCGAGCGCATCGCATACATAAAGAGTGATACACATAGGCACATACATTGTAGCCCTGTCAAGTATCCCTGCTGCTTCCACTGTCATCATATACTGATACCATTCGGCTATTGCAGGTATGAAAAAAGCAACAAATACAGCCACACCTGCTGCCGCTATTGTAAGCACACGGGATAAGAAAAGTGATTTATTGTTATTCCACATATATCTTCGCTCCTTCGCATTTTTCCGTTTTTCTTACTGTGACTATAGTATAACACATAAAATATCATTTGTCAATAGAAAATTATCGTTTTTCAATAATTTTTTTCTGTTTTTCAAATCATTGCTTTTTTTCGCAAAAAATGGTATAATAAAGTGTCTGAAATAAGTCTGTTCATTCGATTATTTTTATTGAATGCATTCAAAAAAGGAGGGATTTCTGATGACAGATGCTGAACTTAAAGAGCTTATGTCACAGTCTGTACCCAAATGTCACAGAGCGGTCTTTGATCTATACTGTAACTATGTCTACGCGATAGTTATAGATATCCTCAGAAATTGTGGAACTCGTGAGGATATTGAGGACTGCGTCAGTGATATATTTATGAAATTATATAAGCGTTTCGATGTAAACACTGATTTTTCAGGCAACCTCAAGGGATATATAGGTACAATATCAAGGAATACGGCTATAGACGCATTTCGCAGACTCAGCGTCCATAACAACAGAAATTTCTCTATTGATGAAGACAATATGGAAGAACTACGCTCTGATGACTCACTCATGGAAGACTCGGAAAAAAAGGAACAATCACGTATCATTCTCGGAAAGATCAAGGAATTGGGAGAGCCCGACTCAACTATCATTATCCAGCAGTATTATTACAACAGGACAGCCAAGGAGATCGCAGAAAGTATTTCTATGTCATCTGCTGCCGTTCAGAAGCGCAGCAGCCGCGCAAAACAAAGACTCAAATTACTTCTCGCTGAAGCAGGCATTGGCAAGGAGGGATTGATTTGAGGTTATTTAAGGAGATTGATAACATGATCATTGACAAAATTTCGGAGGAATTCCCCGTTCTCACAGAGGCTGAGAAGGAGAGAATTTTTGCAATGAGCGAAAAAAAGTACAACATGGATAACCGTGAAAAAAATACTGCGGGTTTCGATGAAGATACAGAGGTAAGAGGAGTTGAGCAGTACAAAAGACCAATATTGTCAAGAATAACAAGCATAGCAGCTGCGGCAGCTATACTGGTAGCAGGCGTTTCAGGCGGTGCAGCATTTATGAAATACAGAAAAAACAATACTGTTACCAATTCATACGTTGAAACCACGGCTGTTGCTACAGAGATCACAACAAACAAAAGGGAGGAAATTTTATCCGAATACGAAAATATAGCTTATGAAATGACCAACAAGTTTGCAGAGCTCGAAAACAGATATTATTTCCATGCTTTAAATGTAGATTCCAACGACTTTCTTACATTTAATATATATAATTCCGATACGCCATGGAAAAAAGCTGATGAAAGACACTATTACAGGGTTACCGATGCTGATTTCCAGTCAGGCGATGATCTGAAGAACGCTGTAAAGAGCATTTTTACAGACGAACTGTACAACAAGCTTTTCTCTGTAAATTCGGGAACAGACTATGAAACACTTATAATCGAACCGCAGTACATCTACCTTTACTCAAGCTCGGATTTCGATATGGATCTCAGTGAATATAAAAACAATGATGAAATAGATTTAGCTGATGTTAATTATCATTCACTGGATTTCATTACCTATAAAGGCGGCTTCTATGTTTCAACATTCTACAATAAAGTCCCCGAAGGCAGCAGCTATTCCAGCTATCCACAGATAATCGCTCACGATGATAAGTCCTTCACTGCGACCTTATTTGCTAATTTCGCCCCATTCATAAACACTGACAATTCAAGAATAGGTACAAAGCTGAAATTCGACTTTGTATGCGAAAACGGTGAATGGAAGATAAACGATATAAATGTCGGACGCAATATGGAGAGTGCCGCAGCGTATGCTATCAAGGATTATTTCATAAACGTTTGTAAGGAATATAAGGTCAGTGATCTTATGATCTCAAAGGACAAATTCTCAAACGACCTTGAAGAGGACATTATTATTGTTAGCAATGACGATGATAAGAGCTGTAAGACATACTGCGTGATAAAGGATAAGAACGGCGATGATTACATTGAATTCAAGGCTAATGTATTCTTCTCCTATGACGGATTCAAGTACGAAAAAACAATACATGACCGTTCAGGATTTAAGCTTACCAACATATCACTAAAACCGATAGAATGATAAAAAGCTCCCGAAAATTCGGGAGCTTTTAACTTTAATGATTTTTTCCGACGCAGAGGCCTGCCATAGGATCCTTATTTTTTACGCCATTTACTATAGCTTCAATGATCTCCGGCTGAGTCTGTGTGAGCTTGCGTCTGTCGAAAAGAGCAAGACCGTATCTGCCGTTGAAGCCGTTATCCCAGTATATTGGAGTAATACCGTTCCTTGCGGCTGTTCCTGCGACAAAGCCATTGTAGTACGCACGGTTCTCGGCTATCTTATTTGCTATTGCCTCGTTTGCTATACCCTTGTCGATACAGCCGAATTCACCTAAAACAACAGGTATGCCCTTATCAATATATTTCTTTTTCAGCTTTTCAAACTGAAACTTCAAATGATTTTCATCGCCCCAGTTTGCAACACTATCAGGAGAAAGTCCGTACTCTTCGGATATGCCGTGTCCTTTTTCGCCCCAGAGGAAAACGTCCTTCTCCTCCTCGCCGCAGTAGTCCCACGGGTCGTAGAAATGCACGGAAAGGATAAGCCTTCCCTCATCGGCGGTATTGCCCTTATCCTCGGGAAAGCAGAAGCCGTAATCCCCGCAGGTATAGTCTATATTCGTATTCCAGCCGCAGACCATTAGCCAGCGATGAGTATTGTTCTTTCCGCATTCGCGGACAGTATCTACAAATATACGGTTATAATCATTGATATTCACGTAATACTCAGGCACAGGATCATGGTATACACCGTCAAAGACCTCGTTCATGCTCTCAAATATGAGATGCTCATCAAGGTCTGCAAAGCGTTCAGCTACCTGCTTCCACACCGCTCTGAACTTCTTTTTTATACCGTCCTGATTTTTTTCATCACAGAGCAGCCAGCCGCCCTTTATAGTATGATAAGCGTCACCGTGGATATTGATTATGACAAACATATCCCGTTTGTAGCAGTAATCCACCACCTCCGCTATTCTTTCAAGCCATTCGCGTTCTATTCTGTATCCGTTTTTATCATCTATTTTATTAAGGTAAGTGATCGGTATCCTTATAGTGTTGAAGCCTGCATCAGCGACCGCATCTATTATCTCCTGTGATGTCTTCGGATTGCCCCAGACAGTTTCACTTGGAGAGCCTCCGAAATTCGCTTCAAGGGTATTGCCGCAATTCCAGCCCACGCCCATTTTTTCCGCGATATCAGCCGATGACGCTGTAAATATTCTATTGTCGTTTCCGCCCATTACATCGGTATCTCCTTTCGCAGAACAACTATTGTCCTTATATCAGATTTGTGCTGTGTTTATTATAACACATTATTCTCCCCATTTTCAACCTACAGTGGAAACAGAAGATTATATGCAACAAAAAAGCGTTTTTTCTACCCATGTATTGACACAGCGGACCAAAACAAGTAAAATATTATTAAGGATATCAAATGCGTATTTTTTATACTAAGCGAGGTAAAATTATGATGTTTTATATGCCTGTAAAGGTAATTTACGAGCCTGACTGCGTTGTTTCACACAGCAATGACATTGCAGCCCTCGGCACTCACGCACTTATAGTTACAGGACATAATTCTTCGGTCAAAAACGGTTCCCTTGCAGATGTTGTCAAAGCACTTGAAATGCATGGGGTAAAGTATACTATTTTCAATGAAACAGAGGAAAATCCTTCTGTTGAGACCATAATGAAAGCACGGGATATCGGAATTTCATGCGGTGCTGACTTCGTTATCGGAGTCGGCGGCGGTTCAGCACTTGACGCTTCAAAGGCTGCTGCGGTAATGATAAAAAATCCCGAAAGCTCATGGGAGCTTATGTATGACTATTCTGCTGCCCCTCATCACGTCCCCTTAGCCGCTGTACCTACCACCTGCGGAACAGGCTCTGAGGTAACGGGAGTAGCCGTCCTCACGCGCCATGACCTGAAAACAAAAATATCTATGGTACACAAAGTGTTCCCGGATATAGCTCTCTGCGACGGAAAATACCTGCTTACCGCACCGAAACAGCTAATTGCAAATACTGCTGTTGATGCCCTCGGTCATATGATAGAAAGTTATATCCATTCTGACGCTACCCCATTCAGCCGTATGTGCGCCGAAAGCGGCATGAAGCTCTGGAAAAGCTGCAAGGACTTCCTTGCAGGAGAAGATACACTTGATATAAAAACCGCCAATGACCTGCTTACAGCCTCAACCCTTGGCGGAATGGCTATAGCTCAGTCAGGCACCTCTATCCCTCACGGCCTCAGCTACACCCTTACCTATGAGGGTAGTATCCCTCACGGAGCGGCTGTAGGAGCATTTCAAAGCGGCTATCTCAGGAATGCAGACTCCTCAGACCAAAAGCATATCCTGTCACTTACCGGATTTTCCGATACAGACGAGCTTGGACAGTTTATCGCAGATATAAGCCCTGTAAATGTATCAGCAGACCTTCTTGAAAAAGCAGCAGAAAATCTTCTCAGCAATCCTAAAAAGCTGTCTGCCTGTCCTTACAGAGCAGATGCCGATGTTATCCGCGATATAACAGGAGGTGTCATATGTTCTGGCTGATAATCTTCGCTGTTCTGCTGATAATATGTCTCAGCGGCACATTTTATCTTATCACAAGGTTCCATAAATTCGGATTTATTCAGAAAATAGCCGAAAAGCACAAGAAGCTTTCATGGCTGCTGTGTCTTTTGCCTCTTGGGGGAATATGCTGTTTTGCCATGATAAACACCTATGCGGTGATAATCATACTGCTTCATCTCATAGCCTTCTGGCTCGTGGCAGACCTCATAGGAAAAATTATCCGCAGGATAACAAAAAAAGAACGCCGTTTCTATATCGAAGGCGTGGCAACCATACTGTTTACTGCGGTATATCTTGCTTTTGGCTGGTATAATGCCCATAATGTGGTCAGAACCGCCTATACGATCCATACTGAAAAGCCTGTTGCAAACGGAAGTCTCAGGATAGTAGGCATTGCGGACTCTCACTTAGGTATCACCCTTGATGGCGACAGCTTTAACAAAGAAATGGAAAAAATACAAGCTGAAAATCCTGATATCGTAGTGATTGCAGGAGACTTCGTTGACGATGACTCATGCCGCACAGATATGGTAGAAGCCTGCAAGGCTTTAGGCAGTTTAAAGACCACCTACGGAGTTTATTTTACAGTCGGCAACCACGATAAGGGCTATTTTGAAAGCCACCGCGACTTCACAATTGACGACATGAAAAATGAGCTCAAAAAGAACAACGTTATAGTTCTTGAGGACGAAGTTGCAGAGGTAAACGATGATCTGCGCATAGTCGGCAGACTTGATAAGCACTATAAGGAACGCAAAGACATTAAGACTCTCACCAAAGACCTTGACAATTCCAAGTTTGAATTTGTCCTCGACCACCAGCCAAACGATTACAACAATGAAGCCGCTGCAGGTGCAGACCTTGTATTCTCGGGACATACCCACGGCGGACATATATGGCCCTCGGGATATATCGGACTGTGGATAGGCGCAAACGATTTCGTCTACGGACACACAAAGCGGAGCAATACCGATTTCATAGTTACTTCAGGCATTTCAGGCTGGGCTATCCCATTTAAGACTGGCTGTGTTTCCGAATATGTAGTTATTGACATTACTAACTAAGAAGGTGAGCTTATGAATAATATCTCTGTTGCAAATGAGACTATAAAAATAACCGAAAACGGCTTCTATGAGCTTAACGGCAAGCGAATAGAGCTTACGGGCGATCCCCTTGCAGTTGAGGTTATTACTCCCGAAGGCGGTGCCGAGCTTGTCCAAAAGCTTGTCATAAGCGGTGATAAGCTGTGCGATATTACCGTTACACAGGAGGACTCCTTCACAGCCGCAGGCAGATTTGAACGCCCATATGTTATGAATTTCGCCAACGCTCACAATGCAGGCGGCGGCTTCAGACTTGGCGCAAATGCACAGGAGGAGGCTCTTTGCAGATGCAGCACCCTCTATGCTTCTATCAATTCAGACGAAGCAAAAAAGATGTACAGATACAATAATACCCATATAAGTGCTGTAGAGTCAGATCATATGCTCTATTCGCCCGATGTATTCGTATTCCGCGATAATAAATGTGATCTGCTGGAAACGCCGTTCATGGCTTCCGTTATAACTGTCCCTGCACCAAACAGACGCGGTGCAGCTATATTTGCCTCAAATAAAAAGATAGCAGAAGCTATGATAAGACGCATAAGGATACTGCTTGCAGTTGCCGCAAACCACGGTCACAGGAATATTATCCTCGGCGCATGGGGCTGCGGAGCCTTCGGCAATAAGTCCGAGGACGTTGCTGATTATTTCCGCAAAGTCCTCATAGACGAAGAATACGGCAAGCTCTTTGATAACGTATGCTTTGCCATATACTCAAGCGGAAACGATAAGAAATACAATATCTTCAAAAAGGTATTTGAACAGTAAAAAAAGCTGGTACACATACGTGTACCGGCTTTTTTATTTCTCCTCTGATTTTTCGATAAGAGCCTTTCTCATAAGGATAAGGTCAAATACATCGAAGCTTTCATCATCATTGAAGTCACCGACTTCCCAGTTTCCAAGAAGGATATCAACAGGCTTTATCATCCATTTCTGTGCGGTGAGAAGATCGGCAATATCAAATTCACCGTCATTATTCACATCGCCCCTGACATACTCTTCCTCAGGCAGATAATACTGCATATTTAAAAGCTCTTCGCTGATGGGATATTCTTCGTAGAAGTTTATATTCATATCCTCTTCGCTGAAACGAACAAAATCAGGGCTTTGCTGTATATAATTCAGCACAGCGGCAACTCTGTCTGTATACTTACATAAAACTCTCGAAATAGGATATACTACACATTCGTAATATCTATCATATATGCCGTCGGTGCTTTCAATAGCCTTTCCTATTACAATAAAAAGACTTTCAGATACACCATAATATTTATATATTTTCTCGAAATCAGGTTCATATATGAGTTTTGGACCGTAATCATCAAACACTTCATAAGAGTAAAAGATATTATCAGGCTTAAAAATTAATCCGGGAAATACCCCTTCCTCCAATGAAGCCGCAACACTTTCCGAAGTCCATATTTTTGAAGTCTCTATATTCTTCTCCTTGAACGCATCAGCAATAGTCCCCTCTTTTGTCATCTCAAAAACTTCATCATAGGAAAATTCTGCGTCCCATGTCTCAGTGACCTCTTTAGGAATATTCATCTGTTCATCAGGATCAGCTGCATTGACTGTTGCTGCTGCCATAGATGCAAAAATGAATGATGACATCATCATTGACATGATTTTCTTTTTCATAATGATCAATCCCTTTCAAGCATATCATATAGCATTTTGTGCTGTTGAATATATTATACAATAATCATCAGGGATTGTCAATAAAAAGATATACATTTTACACTTGCATTATTCAATTGTCAGCATAACAGGACAGTGGTCACTTCCCATAATATCCGTCAGTATCTCGGAATTCTTAACGCGCTCCATAAATCTGTCAGATACCACGAAATAGTCTATACGCCAGCCTGCGTTCTTTTCACGGGCCTTGAAGCGGTAAGACCACCACGAATATGTAACTGTATCGGGATAGAGCTTTCTGAATGTATCGGTAAATCCTGCTCCTAAAAGCTCAGTAAACTTGCCGCGCTCCTCGTCTGAGAAGCCTGCGTTTCCGCGGTTTGTCTTTGGATTTTTCAGATCTATCTCCTCATGCGCTACATTGAGGTCGCCGCAGTACACAACAGGCTTTTTCTTGTCAAGATCAGAGAGATAAGCCCTCATATCGTCTTCAAATTCCATACGGTAGTCGATACGCTTCAGCCCGTCCTGTGCATTTGGTACGTAGCAGCATACGAAGTAAAAGTCCTCATACTCACAGGTAATGACTCTGCCCTCGTCCATATGAGTACCGTTGATACCGTATGTAACTGATACAGGCTCGGTCTTGCTGAATACAGCCGTACCCGAATATCCCTTTTTTACTGCGCTGTGAAAATATATATGATAGCCTTCGGGCTTAAAGTCTGCCTGATCGGGCTGCATTTTTGTTTCCTGCAAGCAGAAAATATCAGCGTCCACAGCCTTGAAGAAATCCTCAAAGCCCTTTTGCAGACAAGCACGAAAGCCGTTGACATTCCATGATATGAGCTTCATTGTTATACCTCCTGAAAAAACATCTCCGCAGCCATACCGACTGCGGAGACTTTATTTTATTATAGCATATTAGTTAAGCAAAAGCAAGATGCGCGGATTTAAAAGGATACAGCGTCACAATGCTTAGTATCCTCTATTTATTACTAATCTGAGCGTATCTAAGTCTTCGTCTGAAAAATGCCTGTAATAGCTGTCGCTGCTTTCATCTTCCGTGCCGTAATGCTTTTCGATAAGTACAGTATCATCTCCCCATTCAGGTTTAGTGGCTCTTAGATCAGGGATATATATCACGAATTCATATTTCTCAGTTTCAACTACGATAGTGTAGTATCCCTTCATATGTCTGTCGCCGTGCTTTGAATCTGTTTTAAATGCATCACCGTGCAGCATCCAGAAATCCTCGTCTCCGCCTTCTTTTTCAAGAGTACTGAACAACTTATACAAAACATATCCGTATATTTCAGTTGTATCACTATCTGTAATAACTTTTATACTTGAACTATTCATTATACCGCCTATGAGTTCAGGATACAGACAGTTTTCGGGAAGATCATAATCTTTTTTAATTTGTGCATAGTTTATCTCTTCAAATATCTTAGAAATATCGACCATTTCAAAGCTGTCGGAATTGAATACATAATTTTCAAGTCTGAAATAATCATCTGAAATAAGCTGTCCTGTCTCGTTCAATACAAAAACTGATTCGTGTGCTGAAGGTTCACTATTATTCTCATAGTAAATTACATCTTCATATATTACGTGATACTCGATATTTCCTCCGCCGATATCCTTAGTTTCAATATTTTTGACATTTTCCGCTGCCATTACAGGCGCAAGCCCCTGCTCAATATGCTTGCACATATAGATATAATGTGCAGGAGAACGAGGTATCATAGGAGATGTTATGCAGTAAGTATATGAACGATAAACCTCACCTGTAGCCTTGTCGATGACCCTGTATGCAGATTTATCCTCACCGTTCATTACTGTTTCAATAGTTACTTCCTTACCGTCATAATTTCCTTCACAGGTCGTATACATCTTATGGTTTTTAGCGTCAACATAGAGATGTCCTCTCAATGAACAATTGCTCGTGTATGGATCATATCCTTCATAAACAAAATCAGCTTCAAGATTATCGTAATTGTCTATGCCCATGCGGAGCTTTTCCGCAAGCTGTGAAGCCTCGGTCATCGTGATGTACTTATCTATTATAGTACGTATTTTATCTTTATCTCTTTCGTTCTTTAATTTATAACACCGTAATTTACTATCGTAACCTGTGTTTTCGCATAAGTATCCATTTTCTGATATAGAATAGCTTCGTGCTAAATTCCAGACTTGGCATTTATCAAGATTATCAATATCATTATAGATATTATTTTCAGCTTCCGTCCTTAAACAGGTCACCCATTCAAATGAAGCCAGTTCATTTATCATGCTCTCAGGATCGTTTACATTATAGTAACGATAAATAGTACCGTAATACTGTCCGCCCTGAGGAATACCGGTTGTACCGTCCCATGTAGTTGCTGTAGGATCATCTATAACAGGCTTTAATACCTCTCTGATCTCTTCACTTGTTGCATCTCGTGATTCTGCTTCATATCCGAGTACAGACCTTATCGCATCTATCAATTTTTCTTTTTCAATTTCATTTTTTAGCATATAACAGCCGTATGGATCAGGATCATCTTCTACTGCCATAAGATATCCCCATTCTGAAACTCTGATACCCTTATCACCTATATCGTAACAATCATTATATTCAAATTCACTTTCTTTTATCTTTACCCATTCCAAACTCATCAAAGAATTTGTAAGAGCTTCTTTATCTGTTATGGAATATTCGCTTACCTCTGATTCGGTGTATCCCAACCACGGATAAGCGATCACACTGTTATTGCTTTTTTCCAGATGCGTACTAACAAAACTCATTATCTCATCCTCGGAAGTCTTGCACATAGCTTCTATAGTTTCACTGTCAGCATCTCTGAGCAGCTTGTCAAACAGCTTTTCAAATACGTCCTTGCCGTAATAATAGCACTCTTTGTACGGAGCAGTATTTTCTTCATTTCCGTCCATAAATGTTTCCTGCCAGAAGCCGTATCCGTTCTCACGAAGAGAAAAATCATAACAACATTCATCATCCTTGTCAACGAATGAAAATCTCAGACTTCTGAAAGCATTCGGACAATTATCGACTCTTTTTACATCTTCAAGACTGTCCAAGTATTCAAACAAGAATTTCTTATAATTATTTTCTTCTTTTAAAAAGATATTAGCTCCTGCTGAATAATTCCAGACATACTCTTCCATGTCGTAAGAATCTAAATTATTCTTTACTGTCTCATAAATATGGTCATTTTCAATTTCTTCATCTATAACAGGCTCATCATTCTTCATTTTATTGAAATAATGAATGCCGCCGCCAACAGCTCCGCATACAAGCACAAAAGCTGCCGCAATAGCTGCAAATCTGCTCCAGTTACGCTGAGGAGCAACATCTGTTCCGCTTACACTGTCCGCATATTCTGTTTCTGTTATCTTTACAGGCTCAGAGCTGAGCTTTTCCTGCATATTCTTGCGGAAATCATCGCTGCACTTTATCTTTTTAAGAAGGTCATCGTATTCATTAGGTCTCATAAACATAACCCTCCTTTTCAAGTTCTGTTTTTAGCTTCTTTCTTCCGCGCTGTAAAAGTGAGCTTACTGTATTTTCTTTTTTTCCGATGATAGAAGCTATCTCTCTGATATTATACTCTTCAAAGTAGTACAGATATATCACGGTAGCATACTTCTCGGGAAGCTTTTCTATCTTCTCTTTTATCTCGTTATCTCTCTCCGTAAAATCGCAGCTTAGAGTATTTTCGAGAGTTTCGTCAAGAGGAGAATTTTTAGTGATACGTGAGCTCTTTTTATAGTTTTTACAGCGATTTATGGCTGACCTTAAAAGCCATGCCTTCATGTGTTCTTCGTTTTCAAAATCCTGTGGCTTTACATGAAGCGTCAGAAAAACTTCCTGTGTTATGTCTTCTGCTTCATGGTAGCTTCCAATAATAGCGAATGCCATTCTCAGAACGGTATCGCCGTATTTATTGAACGCATACAACGCTGAATTATCATTCATAGAACTTCCTCCTTTCTGTCAGAAGCGTCGCTTCATAGATATATACAATCCTGAAAATACTTTCCGTGCAAAATCCGAAAAAATTTTGAGAACATAAAAACAGCAAAGCTCACTGAGAAAAGTCAGTGAGCCTTATCTGATATATAATTTTTTTATATTCAATAATCAATGGTTTTCCATTGAACAGACCCGTTTTTCAGCCCCTTTATGAAAGGCATTATCATATACTCAGAAGGTAATGAGTCTTATGATCTCTTCCTTAGGCTGAAGTCCGACAGTCTGTCTTACTAATTTGCCGTTTCTTAAAACTGCAAGCATAGGTATGCTCTCAACTCTGAAAGCTGATGCAAGCTCGGGCTGCTCATCAACATTTACCTTGCCGACCTTTACAACGCCCTTGTATTCATCGGCTATCTGCTCGATCACCGGACCAAGTGCCATGCATGGTCCGCACCACATTGCCCAGAAATCAAGAAGGACGGGTGTATCTGTATACTGAAGCACTTCCTTCTGGAAATTTTCTTTTGTGATAACTACCTCGTTCATTTTTACCTCCTGTTATTATTTATTCAACCTCTTTTACATAAAGACGGTCTTTACCGCCGCCATAATTGACTATATCACATAAATAGTGATATCCGTAATGCTCATACAGTCCCGTAAATCCGGTAGGGATATAAGTCTTTGTGAAGCCAATCTCCTTGGCGTATCTATTAGCATGGTCTATGAGATGGCCGCTGATACGCCTGCCTCTTGCGTTCTTCGTTACGAAGATACAGGATATCCACGGGTATATATCAGGCAGAGGGTAATAGTCCGTTTTCATTATGGAAGCCATACCCACTATTTTTCCGTCCTGAACCGCAGCAAACATACACTCCCAGTCTGTGAACTTCCACGATCTGAGCATTTCTGCAATATGTTCCTTTACCTCATGCCATGAACAGTTCTCAACAAACTGCAGAAGCTCCTGTGCAAGAATGGTGCTTCTTTCTACCTTATTTATGGTAAGCATATTTTAATCTTCCAGTGATTTGTAATATAGCATACAATGACAGAAGCCCTCAAAATTCGGGTCTGCTATCTGGTCGCGGAACTCCTTGCACATACACTTGTTTTCTGGAGTTTTTGCCAGTCTGCACGGACAGTAGCCGTCCTTCATTTTAAGTCCCTCTTTTATTCTGTCAACAACTTCTTTGTCGGGATTGAGTGTTACTTTCATATTCAGTCCCTCCTCGTTTATTTTATTTCATAAGCTCCTCGGCAAGAGCATCTATCTGAGCGATATTCTCAGCCTTTACAGCCGACTTTATAGATACAGTAGTATCAGTCCATGTTATGTTCTTTGACTTCTCAAACATAGCCTTTATGACCTTTGCTGCTGTAGCTGCCCAGCTTCCGTTTTCAATAATACCGATAGTACGGTTCTGATAATTTCTCTCGGTAAGGTCGAGAATAAAGTGCTTCATGAACGGGAAGATATCAGCATTATAGGTAGTCGTTGCGATAACGAGTTTTCCGTAGCGGAATGCGTCCTCAACAGACTCAGCCATATCCTCTCTTGCAAGATCGGCGATAGCTACCTTCGGGCAGCCCTTTGCTTCAAGCTTTTCCTTGAGAAGCTCAGCAGCCTTCTTTGTATTGCCGTAAACCGAAGTATAAGCGATGAATATACCCTCAGACTCAACGCCGTAGCTTGACCATGTATTGTAAAGTCCGAGATAATATCCAAGATCTTCTTTGAGGACAGGTCCGTGGAGCGGACAAATTGTCTGTATATCAAGTGCAGCAGCCTTTTTAAGTACACCCTGTACCTGTACACCATACTTTCCTACGATACCGAAGTAATAACGGCGAGCCTCACAAGCCCAGTCCTCTTCAACGTCGAGTGCGCCGAATTTACCGAAAGCATCAGCAGAGAAAAGAACCTTATCTGTGCTGTCGTATGTGAACATTACCTCAGGCCAGTGAACCATCGGAGCAAATACGAATGAAAGCTCATGCTTGCCGAGAGAAAGCTTCTCTCCCTCCTTAACTTCGAGCTTGTTAGCAATTGTAAGTCCCTCGAAGAAATTATCTATCATACCGAAGGTCTTTGCATTTCCTACGATAACAGTCTCAGGATACTTTTCAATAAAGCTCTTGATATTTGCTGAGTGATCCGGTTCCATATGCTGAACTATAAGATAATCAGGCTTGCGGCCGCCAAGCACCTCAGCGATATTGCCAAGCCACTGCTCTGTGAATTTGCCGTCAACTGTATCGAATATTGCTGTCTTATCATCAACTATTATATATGAATTATAAGCCATGCCGTTAGGAACGTCATACTGTCCCTCAAAGAGGTCGATATCATGGTCATTTACACCGATATAATAAATGTCATTGGTTATTTTATTCATTGGAAATTACCTCTTTTCAATTATTTACGGATATACCGTATTACAGATTAATTATACCATAAATGAATATCATTGAATAGTGGCATTTGCAACAAATTTAAAGTTATTTCTTTTATTATGCCGCATAATGTCATAAAAATTCCTATGCTAAAATTGATTATAAAGTAATAAACTGAGCATAATAATATCAGAAAGATAATCATAGCAAAGGAGTAATTTCATGTTGAATTTTATATTGGGCAGTTTATTCGGAGGTACTATGGGCGTGGTAACAATGTGTCTCTGTACAGCGGCAAAGTGGGGCGATAAACACATAGATTAACTGTTAATCGCTGGGTATATACTATGTATCAGAAAAAAACGGACGGATATTATCCGCCCCTGCATCATAATACAAAAAGGGCGGCAAACGCCGCCCTTCTAATCACTATTCACTTGAAACTTATCACTTTTTCTCAGGTACCTTGATAAGTTCCTTACGCATATAAGGCTGGAGTGCCTTTGGAATACGGATAGAACCGTCCTCATTGAGGTTGTTCTCAAGGAATGCGATAAGCATTCTTGGAGGAGCAACAACTGTATTATTAAGTGTATGTGCAAAATACTTGCTTCCGTCAGCAGCCTTTACTCTGATACCAAGACGGCGAGCCTGTGCATCGCCGAGGTTAGAACAGCTTCCTACCTCAAAATACTTCTTCTGACGAGGCGACCATGCTTCTACGTCAATAGATTTAACTTTAAGATCTGCAAGGTCTCCCGAACAACATTCAAGTGTACGTACAGGGATATCAAGTGTACGGAAGAACTCAACTGTATAGCTGTAAAGCTTGTGGAACCAGTCCATAGACTCCTCAGGCTTACATACAACTACCATTTCCTGCTTTTCAAACTGGTGGATACGGTAAACTCCGCGCTCCTCGATACCGTGAGCACCTACCTCCTTACGGAAGCATGGTGAATAGCTTGTAAGGGTCTTAGGAAGATCTTCCTCCGGAACGATAGTATCAATGAACTTACCTATCATAGAGTGCTCGGAAGTACCGATAAGGTAAAGATCCTCGCCCTCTATCTTATACATCATACCTTCCATTTCTGCAAAGCTCATAACGCCTGTAACAACGTTGCTTCTTATCATAAATGGTGGGATATAGTATGTAAAGCCCTTGTCTATCATGAAATCTCTCGCATAAGAGAGTATACAGCTCTGGAGCTGTGCAATATCACCGCAAAGATAATAGAAACCATTACCGCTTGTCTTACGTGCGCTGTCGATATCGATACCGTTTACCTTTTCCATGATATCAACATGATAAGGAACTTCAAATGCAGGAACAGCAGGCTCGCCGAACTTCTCAACTTCAACGTTCTCTGTATCGTCCTTTCCTATCGGTACCGACTCGTCGATAATATTAGGAATAACAAGCATGATCTCGCGGATATCAGCTTCAAGCTTAACTTCAAGCTGCTCCTTTTCTTCGAGTTCCTTACCGAGAGCAGATACCTCAGCCTTTACCTTTTCAGCCTCGTCCTTCTGACCGTTCTTCATAAGTCCGCCTATCTCTTTGCTCTTTACGTTTCTTGTGTTTCTGAGATTATCACAGGCGAGCTTAGTCTCTCTGTACTGCTTGTCAAGCTCGATCACCTTGTCAACAAGCTCCAGCTTGTCATCCTGAAACTTCTTCTTGATGTTTTCCTTGACCAGCTCGGGATTGGTTCTAATAAGCTTAATATCTATCATATTTATTCTTCTCCTTAGTCCTCTTTGGCAAGCTTTTCAGCTAATGCCGCAAGGTCATTTTTGTCATAAAATTCAAGTATAAGAGCACCCTTATTCTTTCCGTAATCTACCTTGACCTTTCTGCCAAGTCGCTCTTTAAGGGAAAGCTCCATTTCAACAAAGTAATTGTCGATCTTTTTATTTGATCTCTCGTTTGAGATATCTTCATTATGCTCTGCGGACTTCTGTGCAGCCTTTTCAACCTGTCTAACTGTGAGACCTCCGTCAGCAGCTCTGAGAGCTGTAGCAATGAGCATCTCCTCATCTTCAAATCCTAACAGTGCCCTTGCATGACCGGCGGATATTTCGCCGTTTTCAAGCATTTTCAGCACTCTCTCGGGAAGTGCAAGTATTCTCACAGCATTAGCAACAGCGGAACGTGATCTGCCCACCATTTTAGCAACCTTTTCCTGAGTCATGCCGAACTTTTCTATAAGCTCGTTATAGCCGGCAGCTTCTTCAACGGGATTAAGGTTCTCACGCTGAAGGTTTTCGATAATAGCGATCTGCATGGTTTCAAGGTCTGAAAGTTCCTTGATATTAACAGGCACTTCTTCAAGTCCTGCCATTCTTGCTGCTCGCCATCTTCTTTCGCCTGCAACTATCTGATAGCCGCCTGTACTTATAGGTCGGACGAGGATAGGCTGTAACATTCCATGTTCACGGATAGAGTCTGCAAGAGCGGTTATTGCCTCATCGCTGAAAGCCTTTCGCGGCTGATCGCGGTTCGGCTCTATTTCAGAGGTGCGAAGAGTCTTTTTTACCTGTATATCATTGGTATTATCACTGAAAAGCGCATCAAGTCCTCCGCCTAAACCACCTTTTGCCATAGTTCAAACCTCATTCGTCAAGACGAACGTTTTCCTTTCTTATGTTTTTTGAAAGAGAAGATCTTTTTCTTTTTCGGCAGCTCGAGAGGTTCTCCGAGAAGCTCATGACATACAAGCTCATAAGCCTCTGCACCCTTTGAAGCCTTATCATAGTACATAACCGGCTTTCCATGGCTGGGAGCTTCTGAAATACGAACATTTCTCGGTACCTTTGTCTTGAACACCTTATCAGGGAAGTATTTCTCGACTTCTGTTACAACATCATTAGCAACATTAAGTCTGCCGTCAAACATTGTAAACAAGATACCCTCTATCTCCAGCGCAGGATTATAATTATTTTTAACTATTTTAATAGTATTTACCAGCTGCGATAAACCTTCAAGAGCATAAAACTCCGCAAGCATTGGGACAATAATACTGTCACAGGCAACTATTCCGTTAATTGTAATAGTACCGAGTGCAGGAGGACAATCTATAAAGATATAGTCATACTCTTCTTTACAGGTAAGTATCTGCATTTTAAGTCTGTTGACTCTGTTCTCATACTCTGCAAGCTCTATTTCACAGCCTGCAAGTGCTTCTGTAGCAGGAACAATAGATACATTTTCAAATTCAGTAACAATTACTGCTTCCTGAATACGAGTTTTACCTGTTATAACATCGTAAGCAGATGCACTGACAGACTTTTTCTTAATACCGAAGCCTGTTGTTGTATTACCCTGTGGATCTGAGTCAATACACAGTATCTTGAAGCCGCGGGAGCCAAGATACGCAGCGATATTTATAACAGTAGTAGACTTTCCTACGCCGCCCTTCTGATTGGCAACAGCTATTATCTTGCCCATATTATCTTCCTTTCAAGTTTACTTCTATTATTATATCACTTTTGTTTCTCAATGTAAATATATAACATAGATTTTTTTAAAAAAATGTTTCACATGAAACAATTTCAATATTTTCTGTGTTCAAATGTTTCACGTGAAACATAAAAAACACATGAAACACTGTAAAAATGTTTCATGTGAAACAATTTCATATCATGCTTTCTTCTGAATTGGAATTCTGACACGATACTCAATATAATCTTCATTTTGAATTTTGCGGGAATCAGCAGATATTCCGGCAGCCTGCATAGTCTCAACAGCCTTATTTATAGTATTAACAAACATCTTAACATTTTGAAAAACAACCGATCTCTTTTTATAACTTACCTTAT
>Ga0310786_10000696_pt1 | contig 53805 bp, 34 predicted proteins | sample AusTroGonzalo_MG_FD_203881 | JGI IMG/M metagenome (GOLD analysis project Ga0310786, IMG submission 203881) | Bovine rumen microbial communities from tropical cattle in Woodstock, Queensland, Australia - Gonzalo_03 (v2) (version 2) | ecosystem: Host-associated > Mammals > Digestive system >...
TCCACAAGCGTCGGGTTGTATCCGTTTTCACGAAGCACGGAGGCTGTTTTCTTGAGTTCATTTGTCATGAAGCCGGCGCCCAGAAGGAGTATGCCGGAGCCCTTCTCAAGAATCTTGGGGCTTTTATAATCAAACGGTTCTTCCGAAGGCTTGAGCTCTGCTTCGAGCGCAGTGCCTCTCGGATAACGGATTGCCACAACGCCTTCCATATCAATGGCGGCAGTAATCATGTCGCGCAATTCATTTTCGTTGGAAGGGGCCAAGATGGTAATTCCAGGAACCGTACGCAAGAACGACAAGTCGAAGGCGCCATGATGCGTCGGGCCATCGGCACCGACAAGGCCAGCACGATCGAGCACAAGCACCACATGCAAATTCTGTAATGCAATATCGTGGATAATCTGGTCGTAAGCGCGCTGCATAAACGACGAGTAAATCGCCACCACCGGAACAATGCCATCGCAAGCCATACCAGCAGCGAACGTCACCGCATGTTCTTCGGCAATGCCCACGTCAATCACGCGCTCCGGAAGCTCCTTCATCACGATATCCATGCCGCAGCCCGTAGGCATTGCAGCCGTGATACCCATGATGCGCTTGTCCTTTTTCGCAAGTTCCAAGAGCGTATTGCCGAACACGCTCGTGAGAGACGGATTCGGATTGCCCGGAGCAAGCGGAAGCCCGCTTTCAGGATCAAAAGCCCCACAACCGTGATACTTTGTCGGATTCTTTTCAGCAGCATCAAAACCGCGGCCCTTCTCAGTAACCACATGCACAAGGCACGGGCCTTGCTGGTTCTTCACGCGTTCGAGAATCATCACGAGTTCATCGATATCGTGGCCGTCAATCGGTCCAAAATAACGGATGCCCAAGTCCTCGAAGAAACGTCCCGGCTTCACGGCATTCTTTGCAGCATTCTCGACCTGCAAGAAGAGGTCGCGGAAGCGAGAACCCAGAATGCCCGGCAAGCGATTCATCAAGCGATCCAGGTCCGTACGCATTTTGTTGTAAACCGGATCCGATATGACGCGGTTCAAGTACTTGCTGAACCCGCCGACGTTCGGCGCAATACTCATCCTGTTATCGTTCAGGATGATGGTCATGTTCTGCTTGGAAGCCCCCACATTGTTGAGCGCTTCGTACGCCATACCGCCCGTCATGGAGCCATCACCAATGACTGCAACTACATTGTTGTTTCGGTTGAAACGGTCGCGGGCAACAGCAAAGCCAAGAGCTGCCGAAATAGACGTCGTGGCGTGCCCTGCCCCGAAGCAGTCGTAAACGCTTTCGTTCCTCTTCAGGAATCCGGAAATACCGCCCTGCTGGCGCAAGGTATCGAAGCGGTCATAACGACCAGTCAATAACTTGTGCACGTACGCCTGGTGCCCCACGTCCCAGACAATCTTATCGTCCGGTGCGTTGAACACGTAATGAAGCGCAAGAGTCAGTTCAACAACGCCAAGGCTCGACGCCAAGTGACCGCCATGTTTGGCCACCTGCCCAATAATGGTCTCGCGAATCTGCGAAGCCAAATGGTAAAGCTCTTCGACAGAGCAGTGCTTCAAGTCCTGAGGCGACTTTACGTCTTTCAGTTCCATTTATTTCACTCGGGTAATGATGTATGCCGCTATGGAACGCAGGATGGAAGTATCGCATTTCAGAGCATCCAACGCCTTGATGGATTCCTCGTAAAGTTCCTTAGCGCGTTCCCTAGACTTTTCCAATCCAACAATGGAAGGATAAGTCGCCTTGCCCTTTTCGATATCAGAACCGGCATCCTTGCCAAGTTCTTCGGTCGTAGAGACAATATCCAAAATATCATCCACAATCTGGAAGGCAAGCCCGATGGCGCGGCCATAGTTGCGGATGATTTCCATATCACTCTCGCTTGCGTCTGCAAGCATCGCACCCACCAAGAGTGAAGCCTCAATCAAGGCAGCGGTCTTGTGGTAGTGAATGTAATCGACAATTTCGAGATTAACAGTCTTGCCTTCGCATTCGATGTCGGTCATTTCGCCACCGATCATGCCGTAAGTACCAAGCAAATGAGCAAGGAGTTCAATCGCCTTTGCGTTACCGGTCTTACCCATCATTTCGAAAGCATGGATGCAGAGAGCATCGCCCGCCATCACTGCGGTAGCTTCACCAAACTTCTTGTGGCTCGTGAGCTTACCACGGCGGTAGTCATCGTTATCGACGCACGGAAGGTCATCGTGAATAAGGCTGAACGTGTGGAGCATTTCGAGAGCGCTCGTCGCAAGCCAAATCTTATCACCCTTACCGCCAAACATGTCGAACGTGGCCTTGGCAAGTCCTGGACGCAAGCGCTTGCCGCCTGCGAACATGGAATAGCGCATAGCCTCGTGCAAACGGCACGGACGGTCCTTTACTGGGGGGAGATGTTCATCAAACTTCGCCTCGGCATCGACTGCGATGCGGGCAAGATATTCCTGAGCAATTTTTGCTTCTGATTCAATAGACTGCATGTGCACAAAGATACTTAATTCGGAGCGCACTTAAAAGGGGCTTTCAGGCAAAACTAGAGTTTTAAATCCTTAATTTAAGAAGATTATCATGCGGGCGGGGCCCCAGCTCGGAGTTGCGAAGGCCGCACGGGCCCCTCCCTGCACCCTCCCCATCCTTGGCCGACGCTTTTATTATCATAACGATACGCCTTTAAACCTATAAAAAAGAAAAACACCTCGCTTCATTTCAAGCGAGGATAATTAATTTATATAAAATGCAGTTTTTAACGATTTATTAGAATAGTGCGCCGTAAAGCTGAATATCGTCCAGATAGAATTCAGTTCCGTTGCGGACGAAGAAATGCAACTGACGAACATCGTCCTTGAGCGAGTTCCATGTCGTATAGCAGCTCAGATTATCCTGAGAATTGTAGCACAGTTCTTCGGCCTTTACGACAAATCGCGTCCACTTGGTTGAACTCAAGCTTTTCCATTCAGAGGCGGCCTTGAGCGAAAGCCCTGCCACTTCAGATTCACGGTCCCAGTTTTCAAGCGACACGCGAATTTGTCCCGACCCCTTCGCATAGAACGAAATGGAATCGAGCAAAGAGAGATTCCAGCCTTCAGAACGGAGCAACGTACCCGTAACCACCCAGGCATCATAATTATTATTTGCAATCAAGCTGTACTTGCCATGGAACACTTTCGACTTGCGGACACTATCGGTTTCAATAATCTTCGATACAACTTTGGAGCCAATCGCATCCACGTTAAAGTACCAGTTTGCAGTATCCTTTTCGAAATTTTGCAATACGAAAGTTGGATAATCAAAATCAGCAGATCCCTTCGAAGGAGTGATGCGCTTAGAGACATACAAACTATCTTTTTTACCGATAACATAAATTTGTAGAGTATCGTTCGAAGGAAGCATCGGGAGCGAGAACACGCCTTCTTCATTGGTCTTCGTCATGACATCAAGGCCATAAACACCCACCCATGCAAACTTTTCGCCAGCCTGGAGCGTCACCCGGCTCATGTAGTTCGATGTCTTTTGCAACTTGACCGTATCGAGAGCGGCAATCTGCTTTGCCGAAAGCACCTTGGAATAAGCAGTTCCCGACTGAATCACCGTCAAGCGGTAATTGCCGCTCTTCAAGGAATCAATCGCAAATACGCCATTCTTATCCGCATAAACATCCGCTTCGGCGACAACATTGTTCACACGCAAAGAATCTACGCGGGCATCGGACTTGCGGACAGCCAAAGACGCATACGAAGCAGGCTTACCATCGACAACGGCAACAAACGTCACCTTGCCTTCATAAGGATCCGGCTGTAAATCAATAACTTCGGCCTCATTCGGATTGAGTTTCACGGACAAATCGTCATAGACTTTATTATTGTCACCGCGCAAGAAATACACCTGCAACGAATCATTCGACGGCAACTGCGACAACTGGAAGTACCCTGTAGAATCCGAGCGCACAAGCACATCCATACCGCGCACGCCAACCCAGACAAAGTCACAACTACTAGGAACATGGGCATAACCGCCCAAAGTTCCAGTCGGTTCAAGATGGATAGAGCCAATGCTCGTATCGCCCTTGGTCATATAAAGTCCAGTGTAAGCAAAGCCGCCATGCACAATCGTCAAGCGGTATACGCCATCCGGGGCTTCGAACGAGAAGTTCCCGAGAGAATCCGCATAGAAGTCTGCATTCACAAGTTCATTTGTCGCACTATCAGCAGTCGAAGTGAAATCAACGGTCCTAACAGCAATTCGTGCGTACGACGCCACAGAGCCATTGCCCAAATAGGCAATGCCGTTCGTCGTTTCGCTACCGGGACCACCGGCAACTTCATCCGAACAGCTCCATAGCATGAGAGCTAATAATATACAGGTTAGCCTTTTCATTTTGACTTCTCCTGCAATTTTTTAGTAAACGCAAGCGGGAACAGCTGGACGTTCAACTGGAACACAGTATCATCGCCAGTTCCATCCTGCGACAAGCGAAGCAAGTCCGAACGGAACTCCTTAATCTTTTCGCGGATGAGCTGGATATCGTTCATGCTGAACGTCATCGTCACAGTACTGATATCGCGGAGAGGGGGCGCATGGCGTTCAAGCGATTCACCCGCTAGGCGAATCGTCTCCTTTTGGAATGTCCGAACTGCTTCGGACCTCCAGTTACCACCTGTACTCACAAACGTATCATTCACTTTCCAGTACCCGTCCTTACCCTCAGAAATCATGTTAAGGTCGTGCAAAAGCTTGATGGCATCCTTGGCTTGTTCAACCGTGATTGCCGGAGTGCAGCATTCTGCAAGACCCTCATAATCATCCTTAAAATTACAAATACCAATTACAGAACGGATAGCGTTATAGTACCAATGGCGGTAAAATTCAAGCTCTTTTTTGGCAAGACGCTTCAAAGGAATGCCCTTCAGGGCCTGCATCTTCTCATAGTGGTTTAAAGCTTCCTGGTCGCTCTTTGCGCGACCGAAGTACACAAGCTCCGACCAGTAGGCGGATTCCTTTTCATCAAGCTCGAAAAAGTCAGCCATGGGCTTGATGAAATTTACGGCAAGGTGGATTTTGCCCTGCGAAATGCGAAGGAGGTTTCCTGGATCGGCACCGAGCTTCATCGCCATGTATCGCCAGGATATAACGGTCTTGCGCTTTTTGAAATCTTCAAAAGCATCTCTAATCCATTCGCGATAATCAGTATATTCAAAAATCGGCTTCACAGAAATCCTTACGTCATCCGCGAACCACACACCATCAAAAACTACTTATTTCCAATCCTCATCCAAGCAAACAAAGACAGTGCGGGCGGTCTGAACCACTATAAAGATATTTATATAAGGCTCAATAAGATAGAGTTTGCGATTATCGTTCGTTGTGGAATTTTACAACGGAAGCCGAACCGGCAGCGCAGGTCGCCTGCCAAGTGCATTCCGGCAAATCGGCAAAACGGGAATCACTACAACGGCCATCAAAGGACAGCGCTCCGTTTCCGTCCAGGTGGTAAGCGACTTCATAAGAAATTTCTACAAGCTTGGACTTAATTACCACCGGGTCACGCATGACCTTCGATGTGATTTCAATCACACAATTGTCCTTGTGTTCCGACGTTTCCGCGGCTTCATCAAGCGCATTCCAATGGAGCTGGATTTGTTTGAATTCCTCAACATCCGGATGCTTGGAACACGAAGCAAGCCACAAAGCCGAAACTGCGAGAACAAGCCAAACGCGGATCATCGTAAGCCTACATTAACGACTGCGTCTGAACGTTGCCACCGTGACACGGTTACGTCCGTTTTCCTTCGAAGAGTAAAGCGCCTTGTCCGCACGTGCAATGAGCGATTTCGGATCTTCGCCCGGCACCATCTCGGTCACGCCAAAGGAGCAAGTCACCTGCTGCTGCGTGATGAGCGTAGTCGTCTCAATTGCCTTACGCAATTTTTCGGCAAGGAACGCCGCATTCTGGATGCTCGTGTCTTCACTCAAGATGACAAATTCTTCACCGCCCCAACGCACGAGGGAATCCGTATTACGGATCATGCTCTGCACGAGTTTCGCAAGGTTCACGAGAACTTCGTCCCCGACGAGATGGCCATAGGTGTCGTTCACATTCTTGAAATGGTCGATGTCAAAAATCATGAACGAGACAGGCGTACCAGTGCGGTTCAACTTCTCTTGTTCGCGGAGAAGCACTCCACTAAAGCCTGCACGGTTGAGGCAACCGGTAAGCGGGTCTTCCTTGCTGGACTTCTCGTATTCGCTCTTCTCGATTTCAAGAGCAATGAGGTTCTTCCTGAGTTCCTCCTGCTTCTTCTTGTTGAGAGCGCGTTCACGACTGTAATCGAAGAACCTGATAATCAAGATGATAAGGAAGGTGACAAACCAAAGAGCGACAAGCGTCGTCACGAGGTCCACCTGAGAAATCTTCTTGCCCTTGAAGCGCAGTCCCTTGATTTCCATGGCGCCATAGCCAAGCGGAGCGTTCGTGCCCGTCTGGATTTCAATGAGCGGAATGTTCGAAAGGTCAACACGAGCCTTGTGCACGTTGATTTCGTTCTGGGAAACCCACCAGCCAGCCACACGGAATTCCTGCGGGACAAACACGGCCGGATACGGTTCCTTGGTCGGAGTAAATTCGATTTCGTTAAACTTGAGGGACGTTTCATCGCCTTTGCGATAGAGAGACTTGTCGTAACCGCGCAAGTAAAGACGGACAGAGCCTTCGTTACGGGGCTTGAGCCAAACAAAGAGGCTGTCGTAGTTGGAAAGGTCCCAGCCCATGGTCTTGCCATCGCCAAGGTAAATCTTGATTCCAACGTATGGATATGCATAACCCTCGCGGAGCTCATATTCAATGATAACGGAGCTATCGGTGCGAGTCATGGATATAGCCGAAGTACCCCCGTCCACGGAGTCGGCACTTGCGACCACATAGGAATACTCGCCTAGATTGATGTCCATGATATCGTCTAAGAAATGCCTATACGCAAACATGGCCACGGCTGTAATCACCAGAAGCACAATAATCAGGAAATTCATCCTGAAAAGGGCATAAACTTTTCTCATAACCTTTGAAGACATAATCACATATCCATTTTAGGCATCGTATAATCCAAATATACAAAAAAGGTCTTTAGTGTTGCAGAATTATCTCGAAAGCCACCCTCCAAGACGAGCGATTATCGGTCTCAAGGTGTTTGCAAGTTCCTCTTGGGAATGGATATCGGGGTGGCCGTGCAAACCAACATTAGACGTAAGTACGTGTTTATATTCCAGATCTTTATGTCCGGCTGCAATTTCGGCATCGTAAATCGACTTTATAACAGGAGCAAGGTCATCATTGGGCCAAACTTTCGTCGAAAGAAGCAAGAATTTCACACCAGGGTGAGCCTTGCGGAGCTTTTCAAGAAGTTTCGCATACGCTTTCTTGAATTTTCCTTTATCTGCATACGGCGGATTACCCTGAAAATCGTTAATTCCTTCAAAAATTACGACAACTTGCGGATGAAACTTTTCGAAATTCCACTTTTCAGGCTTCGAATACGAGGTCACAGAACCCATTACCGTGTAATCATAAAGGCGTTCCATCGTCCATTCGGGCACCATATTGTCGTAATTGCGCACAAGACCGCGCCCACTGAAGGCATTCACCTGATAGTCGGCATTAAAACCGCTCGCAAGGAGGTAAGCGAAGCTCCTAGAAGCATTCGTCTTGTCAAATTCAGGAGCGTCTTCGGCAGAAGAGCCTTCGCAGCCATAGCCGACGGTAAAAGAATCGCCAATGAACTCGACGCGGCGAGAGGACGGCTTGGGAGCATTGCCAAATTCGCCATCCACAGAAATCCCATAGAAATTGATTTCGGGAACGCCGCTTTCGCTAATCTTAATGAAGCGGTACTTGTGGAAGGCGCCATCGTCCTGAACCTTGATCGCACGTTCTTCCTTGGCATCGATTTCGAACTGTTCAATCGGCTTGCCATCGCGGTCGAGACGCCAGCGGGAAAGGCCTTCGACCGTAAACGTAATTTTCGAGGCTTTGGCGTTAAATGTAATGGATGCGGCAGGCGCACTGGCGCGGCTAACGCCATTAGCATGGGACCAACGCCCATTGAACAGCAAATTTTCCATAGTCGAGGAAGCTCCAAACGAGAACGCGGCAAGCGCACTCACAAAAAAGAAAATGCGGACAAGATTCATTGAGAGAATGATAGAAATTTCTGAGTTACTAGTTACTAGTCAATAGTTATTAGTAATGTCATTTTGAGCTGTCATCCTCGATAGTCAAATTTTGTACCCTCCCCATCCCTGCGCAAGCGCCAACCTTACGGCTCAACAATGGGTCTGCATGCAGCCCCGCTGCATTCGCCTTTTAAGGTTGTGGCCGACGCTTTTTTTCAAAACAAAACGGTCACCCTATCAGAATAGGATGACCGTTTTTGCATTTAATTAGGTTACTTACACTTGCGATGTCGCGGCTTTTTTGCTCAGGACCTTGATTTCTTGAATAAAGGAAAGGTCGAGCGAGAACTTTTCTTCCTTACCGCTTTCCTGGATTTCAACCATCGAAGGGGACTTTGCCAAATGGAGCGCGTGCACGTAGAACATCTTTTCTTCGAGCTTTGCGTTTCGTTTGGACTTGTCCATGATTTTTGCCGCAAGCGGAGTGCCCACCGTCTTTGCATAGCGCAAGACCTTCACGAGATCGAACGTGCTCAGTTTCTGATAAACGCTACCATACTTGGTAGAATCCATCGTCGCCTGGGCAGAAGCTTCGTCAGCTTCGTCTCTCAAATCGTAGTCGATTTTCTTGGATTCCGGCCATGCAATCGCAAATTCGGCACGCCATTCATCCTGCGATGCAGGCGTACGGTTTTCGCTTGATTCGCCAGCACACGGGAAGAATCCGTAGTTTTCGAGAATCTCGAGTGCGCGCGGTTCCCTCTCAGAATTCAGAATAAAGCCGTAACCTGGAATGTATTCTTCGGTGCACTCCATGAACTGCGGGAAGCGAGAAAGTTCGCTCAACACTTCGGCGCTTTCCACCTTCAAAAGGCGGGCCGTGCGCACCTTGGCGCCGTAGAACGAAGCATTCCATTCGGCAAGCGTCGAAGACACGTTCTCAGGCGGCTTGAGCCAGTTGCGGAGACTTTCCACTTCGGACTCAGGGAATCCGCACTTAAGGCCCGCCACATACGTTTCCTTTTCGAGCGTAAAGCAAAGGAACGTTTCATCGTTCTTGACTTTCGCAAGGCATGCGAGAGAATAAAGCACACGCGGAGCCATGCCGGTAGAAACGACCAAGTCGAAGTTCGGAAGCGCCGTGAGGTTTGCTTCAGGAATCGATGCGATAGACGTATCAAGCCAATCCCTGCCCGACTTGCTGAGCACAACGGAAGTAATCTTGCCTTGCTCCATGCGGAAATCGACAAGACCCAAAATCCAAAGTTCGCAAAGAGGACGTGGCATGAATTCCCAAGGTAACACCTTGTTCTTTTCTTGGATGCGGTAAGACGGATCAATGACCCAGAAAAGAAGCGCAGCATCGGCAGCAGAGAGGCCATCGCTCAAGCCGCTCAACAAATGAGCGCAAAGATTGCGGTCCCCGTGGAAGCGTTCCTTAATCCACCAAGAAATTACATCTTGATGCAAGCGGAAACCATTCTTATGAATAAAGTCAATAGCGGTTGCCGACGGAAGCAAGAAAGAGTTTTCGCGTTCGAGCCAACCGTTCTGCACAAGGAAGCTGAAAATCAGCGAGATTTCCTGTTCGCAAGCCTTTTCGGAAACATGGCGAGACGATGTAAATGCTTCAGCGCAAATCTGGCGACCGCGGCGATGGAGCGTTCCGTTTGCGTTGATGCGGAGCTGCTTTTTCTTGGCGTTTGCAAGCACGATGCAAATATGCCAATCCAAAAGGTTCTGGAACGAAATCAGCGGAGACACGGTGTCGATTTCGCCTTCCGGCTTGATATCAAAGCAACCGGCAAAATCAGAAAAACCTGCATAGATGGGGGTCCCGCCTACGAAAGAGCGGCAAAGGACGTATTCACGGCACATCGTAAGCAAGAACGTCTGAAGTTCACGATTTTTGCTTACAGGGACCGTCAGTCGAAGTTCGTTAAACGCAAGTCCTCTGGACCCGCTATTGTAAATCAAATTCAGGCAGCGACGCTGCCACATTTCCATCTTGGAAAATAGTCCTGCAACACGTTCCTTGTTGGAATAGAAGGACAGCGTTTCGGACTGGATGAGAGCATTGTTTAAAAGTCCCTTTTTGCCGAACGCCTTAGCATGGGCGTTACGAAGCAAGGGCTTGGACATACCATCAAAAAAAGAGCTTAAATCAAACATTATGCACCTGAGAACGGGAAGCCAAATATAGTAAAAAACGGGCAGGCTTACAACCTGCCCGAGCGGACAAATCAAAAACGGCGATTTTCGCGAAAAAACGCCTATTTCACGAAGCGTTCGATGTCAGAAACGGAGCCTGCGATGCGCTGCTTGAAGTTCCAGATGCGGGAGAAGGTCTTGCCGTAGCGTTCGAGGATAACGCGGTTATCCAAGATGAGGACCTTTCCGGAATCGGAATCAGAGCGCAAAAGGCGTCCCATTCCCTGGCGGAGTTCGATATATGCTTCAGGAATAAAGTAGTCCTTGAAGAAGTTCTTGTTGGCGGCCTTCATTTCGTTCGTGAGGCCAGCGACAAGCGGATCTGTCGGGTTCGGGAACGGAAGCTTCGTGATGACGAGCAGCTTGAGCGCATCACCCGGGAAGTCCACGCCTTCCCAGAGGCTTTGGCAGCCAAGGAGGCAGGCGCCGCGTTCCTTGCGGAACATTGCCACAAGGCCATCGAGAGAGCCATCGACATGCTGGCAGAGCAAAAGCTTGTTGCGTTCGGCAAATGCCGGAGCAAGCGCAGCCTGAGCCTTCATCATCGTAGCGACACTCGTAAAGAGCACCATCGTATTTTCTTCAATCGACGGGAGCACCTTCAAAAGCGTATCGTTCAAGGCATCGCCAAATTCCGGAGCCGAAGGCTTCGGGAGGAACTTCGCGACCATCACAGAGCGGCGTTCATTCACGTCGGACTGTTCCGTATAAACGCGCACGAACGGCTGCTTGACGCGGAGCGTATCCATGCCCATTTTCTGCAAGAAATACGTGAGATCGGCCTGCACAGAAAGCGTTGCCGAGGTAAACGTCGCGGACTTGATCCACGGATAGAACTTTTCTTTCCAAATACGACCGGAGTGGAGCGGGAGCGCATGCAACTTGATCGTATGCGGGTTGAACGGTTCTTCCATGTAGAACACCCAATCAGCACGGCCGGCCTTTGTTACAAATTCAAAGTCCGTAACGAAATGGCTGATTTCGGTCATACGGCCATCGAGATCGCCAACAACGCCCTTGAGAGATTCAACATTTGCAGTTGCGGCAACAAGTTTACTTGCAAGATCGCGAGCATTAGCATACTGTTCAAGGAACGTTGCCGGATCCGCTTCGTATTCAGCGAGAATGCTGTTCGCATAGGTAAAGCCGCTGCGTCCGTTCTTCTGCTTTGCAAGTTTCTTGCCAATCTTCATGAAGAAACGGTGCAAAGCCTTTTCTGCTTCAGCCAAGGCTTCAGAGAGCTTATCGCAAAGCTCATGAAGTTCAGGCTGTTCTGCCGGGAGGCGGCTTGCAATTTCAGCAACGAGGCCATCGCCTCCAGCCTTGGAGGGCTCGAGCGTTTTTGCGATGTTTCTGAATCCGAAGAACGAAATCGAACGTCCGAATGTCTGGTTGCTAATTTCGGGCAAGCGGTGCGCTTCATCAAATACGATGTGTTCGTAAGACGGGAGCATAGCAAAATCGAGTTGCAAGTCGGCAAGGAAAAGCGAATGGTTCACAAGCACCATGTTCGCGTTCATGGCTTTACGCTTTGCCACAAATGCAGGGCAGTTGTCATGATGCGGGCACTTTTCACCGAGGCAAGACGATGCATTGCTCGAAAGCTTAGACCAAAGCACACGATTGCGGCCCGGGCTGAAAGAATTGCAATCATTGATATCGCCCGTTTCAGTTACCATCACCCATGGAATGAGCGCCATAAAGGAATCGCGTTCTTCTGTCGAAAGCAACTTTTGCGAGTGCATCAAGAGTTCTTCGAACTTGCGGAGGCAAAGGTAATTGTCACGCCCCTTCAAAATTGCCGGGCGGAGTTCACCGTTATAAATCTTTGCAATCTGCGGAATAGACTGCGTCCAAAGTTGTTCCTGCAATGTGCGAGTTGCGGTACTGATTAAAACGCGTTCACCCGTAATCGCCTTGTTTGCGGCGGTAATCAAGTAAGACAAAGTCTTTCCAGAACCGGTCGGCGCTTCGAGCACACAAAGGCCACCCTTGTACATATTGCGTTCCATGACCGAGGCAAAGTCTTGCTGGTTGTGGCGCGGCTTGTAATCTTCTACGACAAAGGAAATAAACCCGCCTTCTTTAAAAAACTCGCTTACACGCGGAGCTCTGGACTTTGGCAAAGCTTCTGGAGCAGGAGCCGTAGGCAACTTATACTTCGGAGCGGCCAAGGATTCAGACTTTGTTGCAAACAGCGTTTCGTAACCGGAGCCTTCGGCAACTTTAGAAAGCGCATCAAAAAGCCACGGGTCCATTGCAGTAATCTTTTCGAGAGCCTTCACGAACAAACGACCGCAAGCATCGGCATCGGGCAAAGCGCGGTGGGCACGGCTACGTTCAATTTCGAGTTCTTGCACTAGCGTATCAAGGCGATGATTCGGAACATCCTGGAAGGCAATACGCGAAAGCGTGAGCGAATCCCAGAACACATGAGAATCATAAGAAATTCCAACCTTTGCAAATGTCTGCTTGAGGAACTTGGAATCAAAAACCGCATTGTGGGCAACAATCGGGAGATCACCGATAAACGAGCAAATTTGGCCAGCCACCGATGCAAAATCCGAGGCACTTTCCAGATCGGTCTTGTTTATTCCGGTAAGCGTCTCAATAAATGGACGGAGTTCGGCAGAAGACGGTTTCACCAAAAAATCGAGATTTTCCTTCGGTTCGCCCTTTTCAAAGCGAACTAAAGCCACTTCAATGATTTCGTCTTTTTCGAAATCAAGGCCAGTCGTTTCCAAGTCAAGCGCCACAAATGCGGGAATTTTTTCCATCTTCATCCATCCTTTAAGGCAATGCCGGCAAGTTCGGCATCAGTTGTTCTAAATCGTTTGGACCACTTTTGATTTTCAACGTATCAATCGGGGAACGCCATGCAGAGCCATAGCTAAAGGGATTCAGAGAACCGCCATTTGGTAATTCGGTCCCTTCATCTGCATAATAATAGTCAATAATGTAACCACCTTCAACAAGGTCGTTAAAAGCAAACACCCCATGAGAAGAGCACTTTGCATATTCAAACTTGCCTGTTTCCACAGACTTGAGGCGAACAATAGCGCCCGTTTTTGTGCTAGGAATTTTGCCCACCATCGAAGCCAATTTCAATTTAGAAATCGTCTCGAACGTCAGTTTGTTTTCGTACTTTGTCTTGATTACAGTATCACGGACGCCATTGCTATCGGCCTTTGCCAAAGTCGTGTCGGGATAGCCACGTAACAGGTTGAACTTGGAATCCGTCGGCCACGGGGCATCGCGCTTTACAAGATAGCGGACCGGGTCAATTTTTATTGCAGGGACCTGAACCGTATCTTTATTTTCGACAATAAAGAACATGTCCTTCATAGAATCGATAACAGGCTTGTTATAAACCACAATCAAGGAATCGTGCGGGAAAGCATTTTTCGCCTTGCCAGTAACCTGAACGGTCTGGATTTTCGGAGCAAGCGTATCGCCTTCCATTTCTTTCCATTCAATTTCGGCATAGTTCCGAGCAGTATCCAACACACGGCTCAAGGAATCCTTACCATTACGGCAAATAAACTTGTACACAACCTCGTCTTTCGGTTTTGGATTAAAATAAAAACGAGGCGCACTTGAAGTTCCGAGATACACAAGGCGTGGATAAAGAGTATCGCCATCCGGTGAAGCTAGATAGCAGTTGGAAGTATCTGCAAAAGCAGAGTCAAAATAGACGCGGCGTGTAAAGTTCGCTTCAAGAATATCCTTGAACGGTTGCGTTACATTGTCCAGTTCCATCAAAGAAGTATCTTGGTCCGCAAGCGCAATCCACAACGTATCTTTCGTTGATTCATTCAACTGCAAATCCGAAATCCATACACCCGCAAGTTCCGACGAAGGTTCAATCTTGTGGTTGCCATTTCCATCGACAAACGCGACAACGCGGTAATGTCCAGCTTTAAGACCTGTAAACGTGAAGTTTCCGATACTGTCTGCCGCCGTGATGTAAAGCGGTTCTTCTTTCGTAAGCATCGGCAGCGAATCCAGCACATGCGTCACCGTATCGCGGTACTTTTCAAGATAGCGTTTAGATTCGCGTTCGGCGCCCATCAAATAAAGACCCACGCTCGGGTACGATTTTTTGCGCACCAAGGAATCGCTCACCATGACACGCCCCACAAGCGTCAAAGAGTCAATCGTTGCACCTGTCGAGAATACAAGCTGGAACGGCTTTGCAAGCGCATTCCCGCGCAAGTCCTTGATGCCGCCTGCAAACGTGACCGTGTAAGTCGTACCGGTATCGAGTTCCGCACGCGAGTAAACTTCGAGCGATTTGCCATGAACTTCGTAGCGCAACTTCTTTTCAATCGGAGGCGAAATGGAAATGGCGCCACGCGGAATCGAGGCATTAATCCATTCGTCAAATTCCAACTTTACCGAGAGTTCATTCGGATGGTTTGTTGTCATTGGCGCCGGAGACACAGCCGCAACACGCGGCGGGAGCTTATCTTCAGGTCCACCCGAAGGAGCCACTTGCGTTGCACAAGCGGCCATCAGGCATGACGCCAAGAAATATGTAACCTTCCAGAACTTCATTCTCACTTAATCAAGTCAATAATCTTTCCAATGCGCGTGAATCGAATGCGGAACGGAATACGCCACCAAGTCAACGGATTGCCTAAAGCGAACTTTCCATCGTCGTTTTCGAACGAGAAGTAAATGATAAAGGCCTTCGCACGAATATTGCGCAGCGATACAAGTCCCCAATAGCGGCTATCGGCAGAATTGTCGCGGTTGTCGCCCATCATAAAGTATTGCGGATACTTTACAACGTAATGGTCAATCTTTTCGGAACCCAAGTACAAATTGCGCTGGATTTCGAAATGATTCTTTTCCACAACACCGGTGGAATCCGTAGAATCAACCGGTACAGCAGGCGCCATGTTAAGGCGTTTCACGTTGCCATCGAGATCCTGAAGGATGGAACCTTCAAAAGACACGTAACTCACCGGGCGGGTAAAACCGCTGTTCAAATCCGGATCATGCGGGTCGAGCATCGGTAAAAAGCCGATCTTTGCAAGTTCCCGGAAATAACTGAACGGCATGGTTCCCGACAGGGAATCGCCAAGCGTGAGACGCTGCTGGATCATGGTCTGATTCCTCGAAAGCATCGCATTCAGCAAAAGCGCGCGATCGTTCTCGACCGGGAACTTAAAATCGTTGAAAACGTAATTGTTGTTTTCGCGGCCATCGCGCAAAAGCGAAAGTTCCAAGCGCACGGAGGAATCCGGGTTTTCCTGCGCCACAAGCGAACGCAGCCACCAGAGCTTAATCATCGGAAGTGAATCAACATACAGTGTATCGCCCGCAGAAGGCACAACAAATTCCTCGACTTCGTCTCTCGGCGAGAACGTACGAACGCTAGCCGTCCATTTTCCGAATGCGGGGAGCGAATCCTGACGCTTGCCGTTCAAGAAAAGCTTGCCACCGTGAACCGCAACCGTATCACCACTTACCGCAACGCAGCGCTTGATATAGTCCTTCGGGCCATCGGCATAATGCACCAAATGCGGTTGTCCCTTTTCGGGAGAGTGGTCCCAATAGTAATTGCCCAGCATGAGCGCATTGAACAAATGCGTGTAGCGCTTGGGATTGTTATCGGGATATTCGGGTTCGCCCGGATAGCGGAAGATAACGACATCGCCATGCTTGGGTTCGGCATATCCCGGGAACTTCTGGTTCGAGAACGGAATCGGTGAACCGTAAGTAAACTTGAGGCCGAGCAAGAAGTCTCCCGTCTTGAGGGAATCTTCCATGGAGCCACTCGGAATCTGGAACGCTTGAATGACGTACTGGATTACGATTAAAGCAAGGATAACAGGTACAATAACTTCACGTGTAAAAGATTTAAGAAACTTCTTTACGTTTTTTTTCGGAGGTGTCTGTTCCATCAATACTCCCAATTACAAACTCTTGACCGTCTTCACAAAATTGCGGCTGACGGTAATCTGCGTCTTGTTCTTGTCGCGAAGCACTACGCAAAGGCGCCCGCTTTCGGTCTTTCGAATTTCAGAGATGTAGTCAATTGCCACCAAATGCGCACGATGGACACGGACAAACTGGCGCGGATCGAGTCGTTTTTCCAATTCCACAAGCGTCTGGTCAATCACATACTGCGATGTCGTGGTATAGGCGGTCGTGTACTTTTCCTCGCTCTGGAAACGAATGACTTCGTCCATGTTCACAAGCAAAATACGGTCCGGCTGCTTGACCTGCAATCTCTGCATGTAAAAGCTGCTCGCACTCATCAATTCCCGGAACTTGTCCCACGAGAAATCTGCCGGAACGCCCTGACCACTTTCGTGCGGCATGCGTTTACGGAGTTTCGCCATCGTCGCCTGCAAACGTTCGGGATCAATGGGCTTCAAAAGGTAATCAACAACATTTTCTTCGTAGGCACGGAGGGCAAAGTTGTCGTAGGCCGTGGTAAACACGATGAGCGGAATGTCATCTTCGTTCAGCGACTTCAGCACTTCAAAAGCATCCATGTCCGGCATCTGGATATCAAGGAAAACGACATCCGGATCAAGTTCATGGATCCTTTCAATAGTCTGCACCCCAGAAGAAGCTTCTCCAAGGATTTCAATTTCACTCGAATACGTTTCGAGCAAAGAACGCATGCGTACGCGAGCTAGAGGTTCATCATCGGCAATTAGGGCTGTAAACATATTCTGTAGCTCTTACTTTTTAATCTTTTTATAAAAACGCACCAATACAGCCTTCATGCCATCGGCATCGCGATATATCTCGCCCGACTTCATAAAAGCCAAATTCCCTACCCTATCACGCTTGAACGCCCAATGGATGGTATTATCCGAAAGGTTCATCTTTACGATGCTATCGGCAAACACGAACGTTCCACGAAGCGTATCCACCCGCACGGAATCTTTCAATGTCGTTTGAACCACCTGGACCTTGCCATCATTGAACAAGTCTATATCGACAGCGCGTTGGTTGCAATCGTCGCACGGCAAACGCCCTGAATAAAAGCCGAAGACATCCGCGGGGATTTCCACGGGCGGCAACTCAGGAAGCGGCTCCGATTTTTCTTCGGAACAAGCCACAAAAAGTCCGCAAAGCATTGCGGTTAGCGCATAGGCATACTTCATGCATAATAATCTAAAAAATTTCAAACAAGGCTAAAGGAACGTTGCTTTAAAAACCAGTAGAATAGACTAGTCTAAAGCCAAGAGTCGCCTTTGAATGGGCCGGGTCAAGCTTTTCGCGTTCTTTAGGGTCCAGTGCGGTTACCTTGTCTGACCAGCCGCCACCACGTACAACGCGGTATTCACCCTTTTGAGGGCCCGTGTAATTATCGCTATTATTTTTCGGATAAGCGTCATACCAGTCATTTACCCATTCGGCAACGTTACCGGCCATGTCGTAAAGTCCAAAGTCATTCGGGATTTTATGGGCAACTTCATCCGGACCTGCAGTTTGTCCATAGTAAGCGTATTTGGATGCCACATCGGTATCCCAATAATAAGTCGTCGTTGTGCCACCATGGGCGGCAACTTCCCATTCATTTTCAGTCGGGAGCCGGATGGCGGCGGCCGAGTAATTTATTTCCAAATCCACTAAAATTGATTCGCCAGCAATGGACTTGTAAACGTAAGCCGTATCAAAACCGGCAAGTTTCGACATTGCATTGCAGAACAGAACTGCTCGATACCAGCTTACATTGGAGACGGCGCGATTATCGCCAACCTTCGACTGCTGCGGCAAGTCCTTCATGATAAATTCATAGTCTTTTTGAGTAACTTCCGTTGTCGCAATGGAAAACGGATTTACACCAAACAGTTTCGAGCCACGGGTTATCGTCGCTTTGGGAATTTTCACCCAATCGAACATGTTAAAAACAGTAGAGTCCACACGCAAAGCTCCCTGGCTTGAAGAGGATTTCTCTACTGAACTCGACAATTTACCTTTATCAATTGGAGTAATCGAGCTACCGTCAACAGGATCGCCACTTGCCGTACACGCACCAAGCGCAAGCAACGCAAGCGCCAAAAAAGCCATGGGCAGACCACGTGACCTGAACCGTTTTGAACGCATAACTCGCCCTCCATTTAAAAACTAGCGGACTACACCGACGCGGTAAAGCTTCTGCTTCGTCTTGCCACTTTCGAACTTAACTTTCAGACGTGCCGTATAGACGTCACTGCCGAGATTACGCAAGTCGAGATTTGCCTGGTTCGTTCCAGCAACGCCATCCGGGATGTTGGTCTTGAACACGCACAAGCCCGTAATGTCGTACAGTTCGAGCTTGACCGACTGCGGTTTTGCACCAAGTTCCATACGCACTTTCGCTTCGCCACCGCGAACCGGGTTCGGGAAGATAAAGAAATCCTTGATTTCGTCCACAGCCTTTACTTTATCGACATCGCCAAGGCGAGATGCATCGAAGAATCCCGTACGTTCATTGCCACCCGCAGGGAATGCCCAAGCAGCGGCCGCCGTTTCAGCACCACTAGAAGACTTGTCCAAGCGGAATGCAGTCACGCCGTTCCTATGGAACGCAAAAAGTTCAGGGCCCTTGGAATCCTTGACCGCATCCGTCACAAAAATGCTCATCGGCTGGATCTGAGAAAGCGAATCAATCACTTCAAAGCTACCTGCGGCAATCGGGAATTTATCGGACACGCGCTTGCCAGCCCCAGTATATGCGTAGACAAGACCATCGTTAGAAGGCACTAGAATCTCCGGGAGCTTATCGCCAGTCACGTCGACAATCAACGGGTCACTGTGGAATCCAACAATCGGTTCGCCACGAGTAATCGTCACCGGGAATCCTTTTACAGGAACACCAAAGCGGTCGAGTGCGTAAACCAGATTGTCACCGAGGAATACAATTTCTGGATAGCCGTCATCATTGATATCGCCAAGAGCAATGCCAGAGTTTTCATCCTTGAGACCGCTTGTACCTGCGGCACCACGCTTGTAGACTCGGTTCCACATCGTCTTTATATCGCCACCTTCGACAATCTTGAAGCCAGCAATCGTTCCACGGCTACCCAGCACAACCACTTCGTTCGAGCCATCGCGATCCAAGTCTGTACAAGCCACGCGGAACTTTTCATCGGCTTGGGCATTGGGGATCGAGACAACTCTGCCCTTTCCATAAGCAGGTGTTGAACCAAATTTGCCATCCCCTATAATCATTTCCTGAACATAGACATGTCCGTCGCCAACGCTGACCCAATCAGGCTGGTCACCATTGACTCTATAGACACTTTCAATTTTGCAAAGAGCCATGTCATCCACATGAGCAATCTTTGACAATTTCTTCATAGACGATCTTGATATATAGCCGTCATTATTCCAACGAGCCGTCCACATCGTCGAATCCGAAGCAAAATACACATCGTTCTTGTACATAATCGGACCTGCGATTGCAGACTCCATGCCAGGAAGCCCTCCAGCACTCTTCTTCAAATCCAAGACCGTCTGCTCCGGAATGCCGCTATTGAACGTAGTCATCACGAGATTGCTCTTATGCAAACTGATAATGCGCTCGCCATTGCTTGCAAGTCCCACCAGCTTTCCGTAACTCGGACCAAGGCGGTACAGCGGAACCTTTGTCGAAGCATTCTTCTGCGAGACAAGTTTCTGCACTACAGACGTATCAGACGAGAACAGCGAATCGCCAAGCGCATTCATCGCCTGGAGCGTTCCATCTTCGGAAGCAAACACAATGGCCTTGCCTGTTTTATCGTCTTCGTAATTGATAAAAACGGCGCCACGCACTGCATTTGCAAGCCCCACATTCTTCGGGAACTTCGAATTTTCAATGCTACCGTCATCGATGCTAATCGTCACGCGAATTACGGGAGCCGCAAAGTTTATAACGCTATCGCCCATGAACGCATTCGCGGTCTTTTCGATACGAGCATCTTTCGGGATTTCAACAGAAATCTTGATTCCCGTATAACCGCCCTGCGTTGTCGCCGTATTCGCATAGCCCGTCGGCAAAATCGTCTTGACCGTATCGAACTTTTTATCCTTGGCATAACGCAGACTCGGGAGCAAATCCGTACCGCTGCCAAAATCGTAAGTATCTTCACCAAGCGCATTCTTGAACGCCTTGCCAATGCTCAAAACACCATCGGATTCCACAAGCGAAAGGCCGTACTGGTGGTCGCGATACTGTTCGCCGCCCCAGCGGTTTGCCACACCATACTCGGCCGTTTCACGCAAATACCAATCATTTACTTTCCACACGGCAATGCCGCTTGCCGGGAGCCCTGCATCAAAGCTGCTCGTGCCAAGAACAAGGCCCTTGGCCTTTTTCTTGTTATAATTGCACTTGCCCTTGATACAGATGGAATCTTCGAACACCGTATAAAGGCTATCCACAATGATAGAACGCGTATCGGTCGTGTCGTTATTGTCTTTCGCTTCACCGAGATAAACATCCACCGTTCCATCTTTTTTCCAAGAACGCTGACGGTTTTCAATCAAGATGTATTCACTTGCGCTCAGAGGGACTTTCACGATTTCAGTACCGAGACCGCTACCAGCAGCAGCAATATCGACGGTCACCGGATGACCCGCTGTCGGGCGAACTTCCTTAACCTTAGACCAGCCCATGTAAGCGCGTTCCCACGCCGCAGGCAGTACCGGGAAAAATCCGTTGCCTGCATTATAACCAGCAAAGTCCATCATGTCAAAATAGCCGAGACGCGAAATTCCCTTGACATCATCATACGTGTTAGGCATTCCAAGTTCGCGACCAATCTGGTTTACCACGATGCCATTAATACCCCAGTTGAGCTTATCCTGCGAAGCCGTTTCGCTCACAACCATAACGCTACGAAGCGTATCAATTGCAGAATCCTTCAGTACAATTCCGTTATTCAAGGAATCCTCTGCTATGACAACACCCGGGAGAGAATCGGGCAAATAAATCCAATCCGCTTTCGAGATATAAATATCCAAGAAGTCACCCGGAGTGTCGGCACCCTTCGTACCCATACTACCGCCGTCAAGCAACCGGCTTGCACCTGCATGCGCAATCATGTAAACGCGCTTTGTATTTGGATTTTTAGAAAGAGGAATCTTAAACGGAGAGGCATCGGACTTGTGCGCAGCCATCACGGCATCATAGACGAACTGCAAGTAATCGCGGCTACGGGCCTCGTCGAACTCAGCGGTCTTTTCACCCTTCATCTTTTGCGTGCGATTATAATCAATCATCTGCTTGTCAAGCCTATACGCCGTTTTCCCGTCTTCAGGGAACACGTTCACCTTGATAAAAAGCTCGCCTCCACTAGCCGCCTGGTAATAAGCATTCGCAAATTCGAGATGTTTTCTCCAATAGTGGTTACTTCCGCGGTTTCCCAACGGATCGAGATTATACGTCGCCGTATCGGAATCGAAAGCACCCGTACCCGTCGTTAGCGAGTTGTTCGGGGATTCTTCCTTGAACTGCACGCGCAGCACAAACACATCGAGCGTATCCACAGCATGTACCAAAGAGAACATGCCCAAAAACAATGCAAAGATCTTGGCATTCAACTTCATGATTATAATTTACAAAAGTAGGAAGTTAGCAGTTAGCAGTTGGCAATAAAAATGGCTCGGAAACTAGCAACTTGGAACTAATAACTTATTCTAGTTCCGCGGATTGCGTTTAAATCTGTTGATAGCTTCTCGGAATATTGAGGCGCCAGGTGCCGCTGCCGAAGGGTTTTCCACGATTGACTTTTCTCACACGGAGTTCGAGGAAGGTTTCCGATTCACGAACAAAGGATATTTTAGAGGGCGTTTTTACGCCAAAGAATTCTTTATATTCCTCGATAATGAGCTTTTCAGTTTTGCCGTCACGGCCAAGCGTTTCAAGCCATTGTACTTCGCCATTCTTTTCGGCATAGGTATAGTGGCGGGTCAGCGCATCGCGGGCTTCATGGATTTTGACCACGGCAGAATCAATACCGATGGAATCGCGCACCGAGACTTCTTCAATATTTTCAGGGACAACACGGCCTTCAAAAAGTCCTGCAACTTGATGGATATGCACTAGCGGGAGCGAAGGATCATTCAAAAGCCCTACCATGTAGCCCGCACCTTTCACGTACATTTTTTCGGTCGGGAAAACCATCTGCCAGCCTTCTTCAAGCCACAAGAGAGAGGCAACGCCAATGCCAAGCGAACCGGTCAATTCCATGCGATAGCGTTTGTTCGGGACAGAAAACAGCACGGCATCTAAATCTTGCGTTTTACCATCCGGCGAGTAAATCGTGAGCGAAAACAGAGCCTTCAAGCTATCTACAGGGGCTTCAGCGCTTTGCACTGCAGGCGCCGTCGAAGGCTTTCCGCCGGTACAGCCGGCCAAAACACAAGCCATCAAAAGGAGAAAAAGAAGTCCCCGTAAAAAGGCGCCATGTTTCACAACCGCCAAGGTCATACGAACCTACTTCTTTTTGCCAAGGAACTTCAATGCGGCAGGGTGCTTGGGATTCAGCTTCAGCAAATTCTTGTACGACTTGCGAGCTTCCTTTTTCATGCCGAGCGCCTCCTGAATGGCAGCCAAGTGTTCCCAGAACACATCATCACGGCTCATCTTCTTGTAGTCAATCAGTTGCATTGCCTGATACGCTTCGTCAAAGCGGCCCAAGCGGTACAAGCCCCAAGCTTTAGAATCCAAATACGCGTCCTTGCCTTCGCCATCCTTTTCGATCGCGAGCGCTTCGACCACAAGCTTATAGCCTTTTTCGAGTTCGGCTGTGGAACGGTTCATCTCAATGAGCGAATAGCCATAATAATTCAAAGTCGAAGCACGTTCATGCGGGTTAAAATCGTTCTGTTTGATCAGCATTTCGAAATGACGGAAAGACTCGTCATAGCGTTTGAGGCGTTCCAAGTTCATCGCCATGGAAAGACGCACGCGACTGTAAGACGAATCCTTGGCAAAGAAAATTTCAAGCATTTTTTGTGCTCTGGTACGATTAGCAACCGCGCGGGCGCTCTTCGCGGAATCGGCACGCAAATCTTTTTCAAGTTCCAAAGCTTCGCCGATGAGCGCTCTCGAATAGATGTCCAAGACCTGCAGATACTTGATCATCGCCTCGTTTTTCATCTGCACGAGATTTGTAGAATCCACAACACCTGGGAGCGGTTTCCAAGTTTCCCAGAAATGCATGAGCGAATCAAGCAACGGGAACGCCTTGTCGAATTTATCGGCAAGCGCATACACGGATGCAAGCAACATTCGAGTATCGCCGTTGCTCACGGAATCCGATTTTTCGGCGTACTTAATGGCCTGACTGTAATTTTGTTCGCTCGCAAAAATATTCACGAGTCCAAGATAGGCGCGATTGGCATATTTCGGTTGGCCCTGCAATTTATCTACAGAAGCGAGCAAATGTACTTTCGCGCTGTCGCGCATGTCCATATCATATTCGTACTGGCCGATAAAGCACAAAACCGCAGGCGTACGCACTCCATCTTCATAATACTTCTTTCGGGCGAACGCATAGGCACTGTCTCCCGGCATCGCAGAAAGCACCATAATCGTCATCTCTTCATCTTCGGGCTTCGCGCTTGTGAGCGTATCCGCAATGGCAATCGCTTCCTTAAACCGCTTCATCGCCATGAGTCCACGCATTTTCTGCAAAAGCAACTGCTTATCGCCAGTGGCATCATGAGCCTTCCCGAAAAGATCTACGACCGCAGAATCACGCCCCATATCCAACAACAGCGAAAGCTGACGCTGGAACAAAGTCGAGATGTAATTGACTTTCGGCAAAAGCAAGTCATAAATACGGACAAGTTCCTTTTCATCACGAACCGCTTCGAGGAAGAGGCTGTAATCGTAAAGAAGCCCCATGTCCTGATAGCGCGAGGAATCAAGGCCAAGCACAAAGTACTTTCGGCAAGAATCTGTTTCGCCCGCTTTCACATAAAGGCGAGCGAGTAAAGCATACTGAGCCGCCGTGCGTTTACCCTTGAGTTTCGAAGCCTTTTTCGCTTCAACGAGGGCAAGCGAATCTTCGCCTGCAGCAACCAGACGTTCGGCAACACCAAAGCCCAAATAACGGCTTGTCGGGTCCGCCTTGTATGCCTGTTTCCAGAAGAAATCAGCCTGGCGCTGTTCGCCACGCATTTCCATGTTTTTCGCAAGGAAGAAAAATTCGTGAGCAGCTTCAAGGTCCACTTCGACCTTGGGCTTTTCTTGCTTTTCCTCCACAACCTTCTGGATAATTGCAGAGTCCACAGCAGTCAATGTTGGGGAATCAGCTACAGTCTTTTTCGCAGGAGCGGAACTACAGGCGCAAAAAGCGGCCATACCCAAAGAAAGCACCCATGAAAAAAAGACATGACGCATCAAAAACTCCCTAAAAAAACTAGTCGGCAATAATAAAGTTCACACGCGTACCCGGCTTTAGATAGTCTCCATATTTCGGGGACGTTTCAATAACGGAACCGGGACGAGCGCCATCTTCGCTCTTTTGACGTTTGACGGACCCCACCTTGAAACCAAGCCTATCCATTTGCGGATAAACTTCGTCCATGAGGATTCCTTCGAAATTGGGGAGCAATATTCTACCTGTCGTCATGCCAGCAGAAATCACGACCTTCACCGTATCGCCAACACGAACAGTATCGCCTGCAAGCGGAATCGTGCGAATCACGGCGCCACGAGGAATACTTTGGTGAGCACCTCTGACAATTTCGCCCTGAACAAGACCTGCACGGGCAAGCGAAATATCGGCTTGCTTTTGGCTCTTGCCACGCAAATCCGGAATAATCACCTTGCGGAGCCCGAGGCTCTTGGTGAGTTTTACTGTGCGACCGATCTTTGCGGTACGCCCCGCTTTGGGCATTTGCACAAGCACCATGCCAGCCGGCACTTGAGAACTGTAACGGCCTTCCTTTATCCATTCGTACTTGAAGCCCGCTTCCGTCAATGCGGTTTCAGCGGCTTTTTCAGAAAGACCTTCAAGATTCGGCACTTTGCCTGTACTCGCGAAAGCCCCTGCAAATGCAGGCATCAAAAGCTTATCGACCATAAAGACAAGCGCAATTACAACAACAACCCAAATGACAAAAGCCTTGAAAATTGCAGTTTTTCGTACCTTGTTCCAAAGCGACTTTATTTTATTCATAACAATTCTTTTTAGAATCAACCTTTAGTTGCTTTTTCCTGGAGCATGTCTTCGTCAAAAATGACGATATCCTTGCCGGTCATAGCAATGGCGTTTGTTCTCACCAACAAGGAGCAAATGCGGCTAACCGTTTCACGAGTCGTTCCAGACATGTCAGCAAGCTGTTGCTGCGTCGGGCGATTATGGATAACAGTCACCATATTTCCGTTGTCCGTATGGATGCGGACACCGCGTTCCTGCATCAAGTTGAGGAGCGTCCCTGCTACACGGCCAGAAACAGACATGGTCGAAAGGGAACCGATCTGCTTGTTTGCCTTGCGGAGCCTCTTGCAAAGTTCGCTCATGAGAGCCATTGCAATTTCGGGAGTCTTGCGAATCAAGCTGAGGAAAGATTCACGGTGAATGACAAGCAAAGTCGCATCAGTCACCGTGCGGACGGAGGCAGACCGGGGTTCGCCGTCGATAAGCGACATTTCCCCGAAAAAGTCTCCACGTTCAAGGAAAGACAAAATGGTTTCGCGGCCGTCGATGCCTGTCATATAGACCTGCACAGATCCAGAGGCGATTAAGTACAAAGCTTGCACAGAATCGTCCCCCTCCAAGACCACAGTCTCATCACGATTGAGGTTTTTCACGACCACCAAGTTGGCAATCAACCCTAACTGTTCTTCATTGAGCTCCGAGAAGAGTTCAACTCCCTTCAACAAATCAACTGCGGATGTATCCATTTTGCTTTCCCCTTTTTTTTGTTTTTTTAGTCGAGATCTACGACGATACTCTGGTCGCGCTTGGCACCGATAGAAACCATGCCAATCTTCACGCCCACGAGTTCCGCCATGCGATACAAGTACTTCTTTGCGTTCTCCGGAAGTTCTTCGAACTTGCGGCACTTGCTCGTATCAACCTTCCAACCCGGCATTTCTTCGTAGACCGGCGTGCAACGGCCGACCTTGGACAGCTGGTTCGGAATCAAATCGAGCTTTTCGCCATCGCACATGTAGTGCGTGCAAATCTTGATGGTGTCGAACGTATCGAGCACGTCGAGCTTGGTGATAGCGAGGTGCGTAAGGCCGTTAACGACAGTCGCCTTGCGGACAACCGGAGCGTCGAACCAACCGCAGCGGCGGTTACGACCAGTCGTTGCACCGAATTCGTTACCGATATTGCGGAGCTTGTCGCCCGTTTCGTCGAGGAGTTCCGTCGGGAACGGACCGTTACCAACGCGGGTGGTGTAAGCCTTCACGACACCGACAACCTGGTCGATCGTCGTAGGACCGATACCTGCACCGCAGCTTGCGTAACCGGCAACAGTGTTGCTGGAGGTCACGAACGGGTAAGTACCCTGGTCCACGTCGAGGATTGTGCCCTGGGCACCTTCGAACACGAGGCGCTTGCCTTCCTTCACGGCCTTGTAGAGCATTTCGCTTACGTCGGCAACGAACGGCTTGATCTTCTGGCCGAGTTCGAGGTAGTCCTTGATGACCACTTCCGGGTCGATTTCCGGGACATCGTACATCACCTTGAATTCTTCGTTGTGGACCTTGGCCATGGCTTCGACGCGCGGACGGAGTTCACGTTCGTCCATGAGGTCACCCACACGCACGCCAATGCGGTTCACCTTGTCGCTGTAGCACGGGCCGATACCGCGGCCAGTCGTTCCGATAGCAGCCTTGCCAGCCTTCTTTTCCTTGGCCTTGTCCAAGGTAGAATGGTACGGGAGCACGACGTGTGCGTTGTTAGCGATGAACAGACGACCTTCCGGGTTGATGCCCTTCGTGTGGAGGTCTGCAATTTCGTTCAATGTCTGGATCGGGTCAAGCACGACACCGTTACCAATGACGCAAATCTTGTCCGGGTGCATAATACCCGAGGGAATCAAATGGAAGACGAACTTCTTATCGCCTACTTCCACGGTATGGCCGGCATTAGCGCCGCCCTGAAAACGCACGATGAAATCTGCATCGAGCGTTAAGAAATCAACAACCTTGGCTTTTCCTTCGTCGCCCCACTGGGAGCCGATAACAACACGATTTGCCATAAATCCTTCGTTTTATTTCTTTGACAATCGAAACGGTTGCCCCAAGGTACCTCCCTGGAGCCCTTTTTCGTCATAAAGATAGTAAGTCCTTTTTTATAAAAATAATCAATCCGCGTTAAAAAAGCAAAAAACAAGGTCTATTTATGAAAGGCGCACCTCCCTGTAGCCACCCCATCCTGACGCAAACGCTTAGATTCTTGCTACTTTTTACACATGTCTGAAATCAAAAAGCTCATTAAAAGACTTTCGCCCCTTCTCGACGAAGATTCCGAAGTTTTTCGCGAACTCATGACGTTCTTTAGCGCCAACGCCAAAATCGAGATGCACTGGGATGACCTAACAAAATTTCTCAAGGACAATAGAACGTACCAGGTCGTCCGCGTGAGCGGCAATAGCTACAAAGACTGTGTTTACGCTCTCGTCGACAACTACCCCGAAATGCTGGAAAGCATCGGCATGCTGCGTTACTACAAGGCACCCGCCGGACACATCAAGTGGGAAGAAGTCGAGGCCGCCGAAATCGCCATGGGAAACGAGCTTACCATGAATGCCTACGGATGGGAGCCAGACGCGTGGACAATTTTCGAAAACAACGCCCTCGAAGAAGCCTCTGCACCAGAAGACAAAAAAGGCGACCACAGCCTTGTCGCAATAGTCGCACTAGATTCGCTGCTTTAAAAGAGCATCACTTTCATTTATTTACATACATCTACTCAATATTGAACATTTTCGCTGGTAGAATATGTCTTGCCTTTGCTGAGACTATTTCCATCACGACCGTACTTTTTTCGCCGCTCGGTAAAGTGGTAGAGATTTCAGTCTTCTTGAGCGTTCCCGGCAAAGTACACGAAGCATCGCAATATTCCATTGCAATTTCGGCTGTAGAGCCATTCACAACCGTACTCATCTTGACAACACGCTTGTTTTTTTCAGAATAGAACAAGGTCGGTTTTGACGCATCCTTTGGAACAAGTTTCCAAAGATTTCCTGATTTAACTGGGGTTTTATAATCCGATGGGGACCCCATCTGGCTCGTGACATCGGCAGGATTTTGCCTTGGCATGTTTTGCGCAGGGAGAGTTTGTCCCGTTTTTAAGTCAATCACCTTCATACGCCCATTATTCTGAATCATCTTCATACGCATCATGCTGGACTCGATTGTCGTTATGGACTTGTCCGGGCCAGCATTGATAACCGATGTGTTCACCGTCTGCGAGGACATTCCCGGCAACGTCACGGTCGTCTTCATTTGCATTTCGCAGGTATCTGGAAATGCAGATTTTTTTTGATTATTAAAGACAGTATTTGCATCGAGAGCAAATGCGGAGGACGCAACAGAAAGCGATATAAAGACTATTTTAAATACTTTATTCATATTTTAAATACCTTTTTAAAGGCGATCCCGGAATAGAGTCCGGGAGGACACCATAAAATGAAAGTTTTTATAGCAATGACAAGAGTTTTGTTGAGCGAATCAACCCATTGACACGCAGTAACAGATAAGTCCTGTTCATGTCTATGCCAGTCCAGTCAACACGAACAAACTGAGCCCCAGGAGCGAGAGTTCCCGAATACAGAGACTTAATCGGAGCACCAACGACATTCACCAATGAAAGCGAGATGTTCGTGTACTGGGTCAGTTCGATTACCAAACCATCATCCGTTCGATGGATCGGAACCCCATCGTCCTTCGGGTTCAGGCCATAATCTGGAACACCGGACGAATCTGCCGGAGTCGCCACATGGGCAATCTCAGGCCATACAGGCTCGTTGCCATAGATTCTGTTTCCAAGCGAGTCAAACACGTTCACGCCAACAGCCTCGACCATATCCCTCCTTAGCCCGATACGGCTCGGGTCATCGGAAGCGTCCCAGATATTATTCCAGTTTTCGCAATGGAGCACAATCTGTGCTATTTTCTTCCAAGAGGCACCAGATGCAAGAGGTTCAGACGCATGCATCGAGACCTGCCAGCGACCTTCGCCAAAGTTTTCCATCGTCGCAGACACTCCATCCGGCAAGTTATATGTATTGAACTCGGGCGCCAGTCCGCCTTCAAGGAAGAAGTAGTAACGGACATCGTAATTTTTCAGTGTCACGTTCCCCACATTCTCGACCTTAATTTGGAACTCGCTTGCACTATTGTCATTGCGCGTCTCGGCGGCATAAACACGGGCTCGTACTTCAACAGAAACGGAGTCCTCCATCTCGACACAGGAACCGCCTATCAAGCGCTTTTCCGAATCAAGAACAATAATTCCATCGTCCTCGACAAAGTCATGTGTCGCGTTTTCGACAAAGGACGGGTCATCATACGGATTCCAGAAAGTCCAATCTTCATAATGCACACCAAAATGGGGACCGTCGCCATTGAATACCGTCCCGCCAACAGGAATACGGCCGTTTTTAAACTTCCATTCGACATACCCAGTACGATCACTTTCCGAATGGACCGCAAGACCGGTAGTATCGTCATATGGGAAGTATGCATGCGGACGCGTCAAAGACGATTCCTCGCCACGGAAATAGTAGCGGACGGAATACCCGTTGATCTGCGTATTGGAAATATTCCTCAAACGCACACGCGGCTGCAAAACTTTCTTGTCATTGAAACCTTCGTAACGGACAAACGTCTTGACTTTGCGTTCGGGATTTTCAAGTCCCGCATTCCATGCAATCGAAGCTGGCGATACGTTTGCAGTGACAAGGGCGAAGCCTGCAATTTGCACCCCTTCGGGAGCTTCAAATGTTATCGTATGCATTCCTGCAGAGAGATTCATGGAAATGTCCGAAACCATAGCCGTACGCCACACAGGGGAAAGCGGCAAATGTCCAGAATAACGCACTCCCGGCGACGGCAATACAGCAACATTTGCAGACGATTGGGCCGCAGAACGCACATAAACCATGACTTTGTACGTTGCCGCTTTTTCGATCAAGGCATCCAACGTAAGCTTTGCATTATCGCGAGTAGATTCAAAATAGCGGTTTCCAGCCACGGCACAAGAGAATTCCGGCTCAAAGCCATCACCTCCGTCAACAGTTACCATCGGAACCGTAACAATTTTCACGATTTCGGGTTCAGTGACCTTGTCATCGACTACAGGCTGCGATAGCGCGAACACTTCCCCGCCCGATAACGATTTCTTGTACATTCGCATATCGGCAACGTGACCGACAAACGAGTTTTCATCACCTGCACCAGCCGAGAAAACGCCTTCCAGTTTGCGTTCCAACGGTTCAGCAACAGCAGACTTTACAATTTCACCGTTCACATAGAAATTGACTTCGGAGGAATCCACAGTCACCACGACATGCGCCCATTCCTTTGCGACAGGCAATGCATTGTCAAGCGTTTCCCAAGTACGCGATCCCTCACGGAGTTGCAACTTACGCCCTTGCACAAGCAGTTCCATTTCAAGACCGCCAACGCCATTGAACCCAAGAACTCTGAGCCTCCCGGCATCTCCCGAATAGCCAACCTTGATTCTCGTTTCGAAGGAATATGAATTGGAAGTTCCGAGATTTACACGCCCAGCATTCGGCCCAAACCCTACAGCACGATCCGTAGGCATCGAGAAATACATGCCGGCATCGCCCGTCCACGGAGAAGCAACACCCCAGAGATCCAGGTCGTGCCCTGTTCCCACATACTCGAACGCAGTCCGCCCCGTTCCTTCGCGCGATGGATACCACAAAGCAAGTTCCGTTGGGTACTGGTATAGCTTCCCTGATTCGTACGCCCTTTCGGTGTGATTATGCCCGAAATCTTCAGCACGCATTTCCAGCGAGAACTTGCAACCGCTGCACTTTGCCAGTTCACTACGGGTAAGCCTGATTACGCCCGTCACATTCCCCAATGAATCAGGAACAAGTTCAATCGGAGCACGGGTATCATTCCCAAGCGTCGAGGAAACGACCACGCGGGCAACACCCGATTCAACATCCTTGACATTGGCGCGCACGGTAAAGACACGGTCAAGAACATCCTCGCCACCCAGCACTTCAAACGCACTGATTACAGGCCGTGCCGCATCCGTACGCACGGCAGGCCCCGCGAGCTGCACATCTAAGCCTAGTACCGACCTGCCTACATAACGGGATTCGTAGCGGCCTTGCGGAATAGTCCCTACAATAGAACCGCCGACAAGTTTCTTTCCGTTATACTTAATCGTATCAGGAATTTCACCCTGCACCTCGGCAACAAGCGAGCCGCCCTGATAAAGCGAAAGCGTCCCATGCCCCGGATGATTACAGGACGCACCGTAAGCAAGATAGCCATTGTCAGTGCCCATCCAGAGCGAATCCGAGGGCACGCTACACACAAACTGCGCAGGCAAATCCTCCTGGGTGGAGTCCGGGAACACAGCCGAAAGCGAATCCATCGCGACAAACACGGAGAACGTGCGCGTCTGGGCAGATATAAGGACATAATCCCAAGCAAAATTCCCACCAGAGCAACGAACATCGACATCCGTCTTTCCGTTGCATTCCAGCGGCGCATTCCCGGCCTTATTCTTGACAGCGGAACCATCCGCATAAAGGAACCCATACAAGGCATCCTCGAGCGGCACGAACCGTTTATTTTCGAAGTCTACCTTGTAAAGCCTGAGCGTCTGCGGTGTCACAAGCATATTTTCCATTTCCTGCCTGGAAATTCGCATCTGGATTCGCGGAAGGTTGTTCGTATCCGAGAACGTCATTGAAGGCAACACTTCCATCACGGGCCCCGTCAGCGCCATGTCCTTGAACACGCCGAAACCGTAATCCCTTTGGACATTCACGGTACGCACCGTAAAATCTTCGGCCTTGTCGAGAGAGCCTTGCGGGAACAAAACCGAAAGTTCTCCATACATGGACTTCACCACGCCATTATTTTCAGGTTTCACATTTGAACCCACGTACATGTTGAAGTGCATCGCGTTGGTCGGGTTCACAGACGCTGCATTTCCATCCCCATTCCACGTCAACAGGAATTGCGTATGGCCCTGCAATTTATTCACGTTGAACCATGCCAAATGGCAGGAGCCATCCATATATTTCGGGCAGTTCGGGGCAACCCTAAGCGTATCGGTAATGGAATAGTACGTTGAATTGTTCAGGTACGAAAGGGAATAGGTTTGGTCTGAGTTCAGCCGACCCCTGATTTCAACAATTTCCGGCGGGCGCGGCGGGATAACACCCTTGAATACGACATGACGGTCGAGAGAATCACGATTCCCCGAAATTTCAAGAAAAGGATGCTCAGAAAAATCGATCTGGAGAATCGACGACGAATCCACAATAGGTTCCTTGATCCATGGATTACGATTAAGAGATTGCGGATGCTCAAAATCTGTAACACAATAAAGAGCCTTGCTGCAACTGTTGGCATCGGGATTAGCACGATAGACATAGATATCCCGTAAGGAAATTGTATCGCCGGGGCGTTCCAATACGGTTTTCGTAGAGTCGTAAGAACGACGATAAAATACGGTGTCTTTCCAGTGTTGCGCATTCACGTACAGCCTCATGGCGGAACTGTCATATACCGCATTGGTATCCAAGGCCACAGAATCAACTTTTATGCGTTGGATATCAATTCCTGCTCCCGCATATTCTTCCTTGATTTTTTTTAACGAATCCAGAGGGATAAAGAATCTCAAGGAATCGGACTCGCCAACGCGTTCATAATTTTCGGAATTGATATTGTAGGACAGCGAAAAGTCATTTCCATTGTGGGTAATCTTGTTGAACAACATCAAGCCATCCACATAATTCGGCTTGCTGTAATTATCGGGCGAATTTACCATATTCCTGATATAGTGCGTGGTATCCGTCAGGAAGAATACTTTCCAGAGGCTATCGTTATTGCCATAGTCATTGAAATAGAAGTGAACCCTCGAACCTGAGCCGTAATACTTGTAACAAGCTTTATCTTCTTTTCCTTTGGCAGCTAAATTTTTATAATCATCCCATGTCATGGAATCAGAGCAAGCATCCTTAAGAGTCTCTCGCCAGCTGACCATATTGGCGGCAGGATATGCAACAGACGGACGATGACCGTTGTCCGCCTGGGCCCATGTTTGATTCATGCCGACAAAGAAGTGTACATTGCCATGTGTAAACGTCGGTGTTTTCACGGTCTCATGAGCTGTACTAGACAATTTGATTTGGCACGGATTTTTGGCACCAATCTGCATTACAAACTTGGCAGTATCAACTTCACATCCAGAATTCGATGACGAATCGGCAAGGTCTCCTATAACTTTAGCCACAAAATGGTGGGTTGTATCATCCTTGCCATAGAACTTCAATTCAAAACTGGATGAATACCCAAGTGCAACAGTATCTTCAATAAGTCCTTCATCATCGAAACGGAAAACATTGGAACCGTCAGCATAAACATCGACAGGATAGAATATCAATCTCTGCACTTCGAACGGGGTTAGCAGGCCGTATTTTTGATCAAATTGCCATTCACTGCCGTCATAGTAATTTCCGATAAAAGGATTAACAGCTTTCGCCCCATTTTTTCCATTTCCCCTTACAAAATTCCAGTATCCATCGTCTGAATTTTTGTTGAAAATAGTTTGGTTCGTATGGTCAAAACGGATTGTGCGGTTGACAAGGTTATCCATGCCAAATGGAGCATTCCAGTAGGAATCAGGGATGGTAAGATTTAATCCAAAGTCAACACTTGTCCAAAAGAAGTCATTTGTATTATAAGTATTTATCCTCTTACACTGATTAAAAAATCTACCACTATAAGCGGGAATAAGCATTACATCAAACAGCTTTTTATTTGGGTCATATTGATCAGAATCATTCTTCTTTGGGTATGCGCATACCGTATCTAGGTAATTATTGTTTATCTTAGCATTGCATCCTAAATCAAAATTATCCGACTTGAACTCGCTAACAATAAATGGCACAAAAGAAAGATTATTATCGTAACCCGTACATTTACCTGGATCACGAAGGAAATTGTCATCCTTATTGGGCCCTCCATAAACATTTCGCATATTCCATTCACACTTTTGCATCGCATTTTCAAAAGTTTTCGCAGCATTCTCACTAAAACCCACATAGACATCCTTCCACATTTTTCTGGAACAGGCTACAATATCCAAGTAAGTATGTTCATACTCATATATTCCACGCTCAGGAAAACCCATACTGAAAGACGTATCAAAAGAAAGCGAATTACTCGTAAATTTCTTTTCAAAAATGGCGTATTCATCCAACGATTTTTTATCGAAATCATCACAGCTATATCCAGGAGCAGCAGATGCACAATCACCTTCTAATACAGTCTGCGCATGAACCCTTACAAGAATAAACAAGTCCAGCGTATCCCTGTGGCGTTTGATGCCGAGGCTGAAGCGTTCTGGGCGGAATCCGAGAATTTTCTGAGTTCCCGAAACGGTTCCGTTTACATTGTACGTTCTATTGCGTAGGGAATCCGGCAAATACCAGCCGCTCATATTTGCCAAAACAAGGTAATCGGCATATGGTTCATAGACATATCGGTCTTCTTTCTTTTTCGCCTCGGCTACATAAAATCCCAATTCTTTTGGCTCTTTCGGATTATCGGGAGTCATGTCCTGCATATCGTTTCTTAGCTTTATCTCAAAAAACGCATCTTTACTCTTGGATTTATCCGAATTCACTTCAAACTTCAAATGGTACGTTCCCGGTTTAAGCGGCATCCCATCGGAATCAACGCCAAGCCATTTCACAGAATATGCGGAATCGCCCAAATGAGCCCGCAGTGTATCGTTCAAAAGCACCTTGTCAAGTGAGTCCCCAATTACGCGCACCCGCACATGGGCATCCGCATTCTTGAGGCCAAAATAAACAACCATGGAATCGATTTCATAGACGGGCTTTTCAGCGGAATCGGTAGTTGCTACAACAGAAGCGGGGTTCATGAGCAGCACATAATCAGGCAACGTTTCATGAACAACCAATTCTGCTTCTTTCTGCTCGACCTTGAGCGTTTTCGAGACGATGTTCACGAAAGGATTGTCCAGGATATTCTCGGTCACTTCGGCATACAACGTGATATCGCCGGAGGGGTACGCGCCCGAAGTGGCGATTCCGCTCCATCGATAATCGAGACCGTACGCATTCGGGTTCACCGTCCAACCGGTCATCAATGGAGAAACTGTAGTATCCACTCCGGCAATCCAATAGAAACCGGGCTTGTCGCTTTCACCGAAGTAAACCGGGACATTCAGCGCGGAGGTATCCTGAGGGTCCTTACGTTCCACATAAATGCGGAAAGCATCTTCCGCGTCCATGACAATTTTGCCAGTAGCATCGCTAATCGTCATTGCACTGTCGATAAATGCAGGCGGCATCCATTCGGGATAATCTGCAAGATAGGCCTTGGCGACATCGAGAACAGCACTAAAATTGACGGGAGCATGTTCCGTTGAGCAGCCTGTTGCCGTGTTACCGGTAGAATCCACGCAGGATTCGCCGAATTTTGCGGAGTTGTAACCGACCTTGAGATTTACCTTGTCCAGATTCTTCCATGCGAGGTGGTACTTGCCGTCTTTTTCGTAGAACCAGATTGCTGTATCGGCGGCGGCGGTGGGCGTTCCGTAGTAGGGATTGTAGAAGACTTTTTCGCTCGATGCATCGAAGATGCCGCGGTGCTTGGAATCTTCGGCATAGACGCGGAGCATGTAGTTGCCGTTGAACTTGTTCTTGAGGCGGACGGAGATATCGACGGGGCCGTCGCCGGTCTTGAAGGTGGTCACGTCGGAGCCGTTGCGGGTGATGGCGAATTCGACTGCGGGCTTGCTGTAGTTTGTGTCGGGCGGGATTACGACAAAGTTTGTAGTGGTTGCGGCCCAATCGTCGCAGGTTTCGCAGGAGGCTATGGCGAGTTCGACCGTGATTTTAGCCTCGTCACCAAAGCCGTCATTTTCGAGGTAGCCGAGGACTCCCTCTGTACTTTGCGATATGCGTGAAATGTTGTCCGCACTCGTGGAGCGGTTAGCGGCGACGACTTTCACCTTGTCCGTTCTCCATGCGGTGTCGTTACCCACGCGGTAGCGGAGGCGATAGACGGACGAGAGCAAATCTGCGGAACTCGTCTTGGGGGCGATTCCCACGATGGGGATGAAACTTTATTCGCTCTGGATGGTGTCCGGTTGCGGATAGGTTATCTGCGGGAAGCGTGCACCCACGTGGAAGAGGTCGGTGCGGACGGAGACGTTGCCGGCGGCATCGACGCAGACGGCTTCAAGGTAGCGGGAGCCACGCGATGTATTGATGGCGGATTTATCAATGGTGAACGTTACCGTGTCGTTAGCGAGGAGCTTGCGTTCGCCCTTGCGGATTTCATGCCAAGACGTGTCAGCACCGCCGAGAACGCGGTAGCTGCAATGCATACCGGTGCGGTTCACGCCGATGTCGGCCTTTTCGGAGACGAGGATTGTCGCGGAGAAGCCACCAGCCGTATCCATATACACAAGATGGTCGCTTGTGAGCCCGACAATCTGCGGAGCGGTGCGGTCAACACGAACGCGTTTCGGAACAACGTCATGACGGACGTTCTTCGCTGCATCGCGGAGGACGGCACGGACGCTGTATTCGCCGTCGGCCATGCGGAGGCCCGCCATTTCGGTCCACGTGCCGGACGATCTTCCGCCCAGCGAGTCGAACACCCACACGGAATCGCCGGCGCGATCGATGACGTTCGTGTCGGGAATGTGGACAAAGTTCCAGCCGATAGTCACGGCGGCAGAATCGAGACCATTCAGGGTATCCATGACCGTATAGCCGATTTGCAGCAAGCTGTCCTTGGAAACATACGTCCAATCACTTTCGCGTGGTGGTGCGTTATTGCGGAGAGCATCGTACTTGCCGGACAAGTTTACGTAAGTGCCGTAATTCACCGTATCGGCGGCGGTGACGGTCCTTGTCTCGCGGAACGTGAACACAGGAGCGGCAGTGTCCACACGGAACTCAGCATAAATAATCGTATCGTTCAACGCGAGGGAATCAATGCGATTCCAAAGGCTGTCGGACAAATTCGTCGGGTTAAAGAAAATCGAATCCACGAGAGCGTTCACCTTATGGTAAGCGTCGAGATTTGGGACGGCATAGTCGATGGCGTAGGCGGCAATGCGGTAGAGGCCGTTACCCATCGAATCCCGCTTGCCCTGCGGCACTTTGTCCCAAGCAATGGCAAACTCGTTCGAGGCCACGTCGTAAAGCGCAGGGAGTTCGGCGTACTTCGTGAACGTTGCGTGTGAACCGCCCGACGGCTGGCCGGTAGCCTTTTCGAGCGTCCAGCGCATCACGCGGATGTCCGAACCTTTCGCGATTTCAGTCGGATTGCCACCCGCCCACTTGAAACGCGTGATGAACATAGAACTGTCGGGGTTCATCATCGCATCCGACGTTAGCACAAACGCCGGGGCAGTGCGGTCCACCTTGAAGTGCACCTCGTAGCTGTCCGTCTTGCTGGAATCCAACGAGTCATTATTCACGACAGCATTCACGACCCAGCGGTAAGCACCTTCGGCAGGAGCCGAGATATTCTGCTTCGAAGCAAATACGGCACTGGAAGTATCCTTGCCTTCGGCATTCGTGCCTTGAAATTCCGTCATGACCATGGGCAGGGAGGCGCCGACCTGCTTAGGAGTACCGAGCGGATCGGAGAAAATCCCGTCCTTCGCACTACGCACGCGGAAGCCCTGGTAATCCAAAGCCGACACATAAACGCCGAAACCGTCAATCGCATTCAGCACGACATCATGCAGTGGCCATGTCGGCTGGAGCATGTTGTCCGTAGCCTTGAACAGGTAATAGAACCGCTGCGTGTTCGAAAGTCCTATCTTGTTCACCATCGAAATCAAGACGGTATTCTGGTTGTCTTTCTGAATGCTTGCCAAGTTGTCGAAATACTTACGGGCGTCAAAATCAAAACGGCCGTTTTTCTTGATAGGGTGAGGGACATAGCCCTTGTCGCCAATCGTCGTATCAGGATCGCCCCAGCTATTGCCGAGCTGACGCTTGTACACAGCACAAGCATGCGGATCATTTTCCGCTTTCGTGATATCGCACTCCCAAGCCACCTCATCATTGCTGTTGAACGTCATCTTGATTTGACGCATGCGGTGCGGCATCAAATCATCCACGACAAAGGAATACTTTTCGATAAAGCCAGTCACCACGATATCGGGCACGCTGTAACGTTCCACATGACGGATGGGCACGCCCTTCGGGGCAGGGTCGCCATTGGGCTTCAGACCGTCCACACGTTCCCAGCGGTCCACCTTCACGCCAACCTTGTACCAGTCGGATTCCGACTTGAACTTCAGCGGACTATTGCGGAAATCGGAGTACTTCCGTTGTTCAAAAGTGCCGTAATAGACGGAATCGTAAACAACCTTCCCCGAAGAATCACGCACAACATTTCCCGCTGAATCCGTCTTAGCAACAGCAGCATTATAGACAGGAGTCTCTTTCATGGTTACAGGATCTATAGCAACCGAATCGCGGCTACCGTACAGGCCCACTTCGCACAAGGGCTCTTTCTGCAAACTGTCACTTTCGAAATAACAGTTCGGATTCAGTGAAGCCGAAGAATTCCTAGCAAGCGAATCCATTGTCCTTGAATCGCTCAACGCCAAGTTCACGAAAGGTTTCTCGTAGAGGAAATCTTCGTAAATATGGATGGAATCCACATAGCCATTATACCCTCCAACACGCCAATCCTTGAAATTTTCTTTAATTGGATAATTATGCGATTCAGAAAGATCAAATATTCCAGTTATCAAAATAGACACAAACGAAGATGCAAGCAAACTAGCAGTCGTTATAGCCAACGCTCCACGTGTAGCTATCGCTGCAGGCTCAAAAGGAATAAAATTAGCAAGTACAACTTCTACTGTATAGGCTCCAAAAACTGTATTCCAAAACGACAAAGCACCTTCTGTAGCATTGTACGCCGCATTGAAAGTATTCCTCCGTACATCGACGTTCCCATCATTCAGCGATGGCGTATTGCGGGCCAAACCAATCGGGGTTTCAACTAGTGAAGTACCATTACCTCGCAAATATATGCCACCAAGAAAACCAAGCCCTAAACCCGTAATACTATTAACCGTTGTCGCACCGAACGATTCACTTCCCTTAAACTGCGAATAAAGATTCGCCATTGCAGCGGTCAAAGCCTCCGGTATAAGGAATCCAGATATGCCTTGCCAACCAAGAGACGGATCAGTAAATGTCATGCTATTTTCACCAGCCAACAAACGGAACATAGGCATTTTATCAGCATCATAGTTTACAGACAGCAAATCAGTAATGTTTCTCACATCTTTGCATTCATCCTTTTTTCGTGCATGAGGGTCCACATAGCACACAAGAGAATCATTCTTATCATAATCTTGTAAACCCATCGATACAAGGAAGTCCGAAGCCCAATTAAACAAATTGAGTCCTCCAATACCAGCCATCGAAGTAAGGAGAAACGTACCCAATTGGGACATTGTTATACTCTTTGATGCAACCAAGGCCAGCCCAGTAAGTCCACCTACTGTCAACGTTTGTGTTGCACTCTTAATTCCCTTGTCCAACAAATCAACCATCGCCAGTTGCATATTAAGAGCACCAGTGCCTTCATGTGGGGAATCCAGCGTTATTACCTTATCAACATCGTCATTGTAAAAATTCGAATGTACATACTCACGAGAAACCACGCCACCCATGCTATGGCCGACAAGGATGTAACGAGAAGCAAGTTGACGATAAAGGTCGGGATGATTGCGAATGGAGTCAAGAGCCTCCTGACCATATAAATCTTTTGTCGGATCATTTTTATCAACAACAAATCTAGCTTTTACCTCTTGGGCTTCTTCCACTAACGCTCTACGATTCCCAAATTTTTCATTCTTTTTATTCCACGTTCTGTCACCAAGTTCCACTGCATTGTTTATTGAGCTGTTTCTCGTATTAGAAAAAGCACGCCAGTTATAGACATAGGAATGACGTAGATAACTGGAATCTTTTTCCCATTTAGGTTCTTTCAAAATATTATGCGAAATCCATCTTGTCACACGTTCGTCAGACGTATAACCACCCATAGTAGCAGCACCCATATGATCTGTGGTATCAATAGCCTGAGTATAATCACCAGGTTCAAATCCCTGTAATTTCCCCTTATCATTGTATTTTCCATACGCACCATGAACCATCATCACATTGTAATTTGCAATGCTTTCCATCGGCTTGGGAACCGCTATACAGTTAACAACAAAAGCCAATACCAATACAACTAGAATTCTCATATAATTCAATTCCTATCTTATTTTTTATTAGTAAGTAATATACGTATCATCTAATTTATTCTTAAAAAAAGCCCCTTCCGACGATGCTGATGCAAAACATTCCATTTTATTTTCAATAATACGACAAACATCCCGTTCAAGTAAAAGTATATGTCCTTGAAAATTTAAATCAGCACCTGCAGTCCAGAAAAAAACATTTTCTAATTCATGCATAAGACTATTATTTACAAATAAAGATGAACTACGTTTTTTTTCATCAAAATACAAGCAATACACATCCTTTCCCCACATTCTTACATCATCACATTTTTTTATCCATTTTAAATCACCATCCAATCTCTTGTACGTAACCGCTTTTTGAATCGTATCTAACACGCCATATTGGCAATACCCATCCCCCAGGCCATCCAAATAAAACCCTTCTATATTAGGATTCCTGTTATTTCCCAATACCAAAATTTTCCCGTCAATCCAAGGTCGTAATTTCATTGTATAAGGGACATCGACAGAGCACCCATCAAACAATTTCTTTATTTTCATCTTGCGCGGTTTCTCGCCTATTTTCCAAAACGAAACTTCCGATTTCGGATCACCACCCCATATTACAGAATCTGAAAGTTGCCCTCTGATATAATTAAACTCATCATCCCTTGAATTGTCTAGCGTATCAGACCATACAGGTCCATTTAATTGGACTCGGTAGTTATAAAGAGACAGTCCTGGATGCGCGTACCCAGATTGATCATACGAAGTACCAAATGCAGGATCCACTTCCTCATGCCAATAACGAGATGTATTGACAATTGCTAAAGAGTCATTAACAAATCCAACAACTTTACCTATCGAACGTTCCTCCGACCAGTGCATCGTCACATCATCCGAACATCCCCACATGCATACGCATGCGAAGGCAACCGCCAAAACAGCGAGCCTTTTTCTTAATCCAAACTTTTTCACTTTCTTTTCCATAAGAGAGCCTCCTATGTTTAAAATTTTTCAATATAAATTTATATAAAATTTCTTACAACTTCAAGATGCATTGTCACTATAGGCGACAGCATGTATAAAAGCAAAGATAAAAGGTGATGCCCGCGCAAATGTAAAGTATAAACATAATGAATCCCCTACGCTCCGCTTCGAGGATGACTGGCGGGCATGACAGAGCAAAGGATGACGGGAAAAATTAAATGCAGCGCACTTCGGCGAAAATCAGTGCATCGCAAGTGCAGCACGACAGCAAAAAGCTTTCACTTCTTGAGCTTCTTCCATTAACGTCCGTCGATGCCCCAAGCCCCCTTCTCCAAAAGACAAATTTCCCTGATTCCACATTCTATCACCAAGTTCATGGGCATTATTACTAGAACTATTCGCGGGATTCGAAAATGAACGCCAATGATAAGTATATGAAGTCTGTGGTTTACTAGAAGAATCGTCTTCAAATATTTTCTTGTTCAGCCAATACGTTAAACGACCATGGCTACCATAATAGCCGATATTAGCTTCCCCCAAAAAACTCGTATCTTCATTGGCTTCTGGAAAAACATAATTATTGACAAGTTCAAGAATTGAATCCTCATTGAAAATTACCTTCAATACATCCCAGGTTGGCAGAGTATCTACAGGATTGAGTAGGGAATCACATATACGAGAAAAAAAACATATGGGGCATTTCCAAAGCCTTTGCTCGCCCCATAAGCCCCATGAACCATCAAGATATTGTAATTTTCTACAGATTCCATAGGCTTAGGGACAGCCCAACCATAAACAGTGAATAATAAAAAAACAAGTAAAACCTTTTTCATATTAATTCTCATAAGTTATGTAATTTCCTTTTCCATCACCAAAAGAAATTCCCTGTGAACTATAACTGGTTAATCTTTTAACACTGTTATTTTCATATTTGCCAAGCGTCCTATGAAGGCTTATATAATTCCCCAAAAAAGAAACAATCGCATAATTCCCCAATTTAAACTCATCTCTCATCATCGTATCCCTTATAAATTCATTAATAATCAGAAACGCATCATACGATTCACGATTCAAGGCTAAACAATACACATCCTTATCCCAAGCTCTTACATCATCACATTCCTTTATCCATTCCAAACTTTTTTCCAATCGTTTAAAAGTCAACGTTCTCGCCATTGTATCCAACACAGCATACTGGCAACCATTACCTTCAGTTGTTAACGATTTATCGCCCCTCGCAATAAATGTCCCATCCATCCACTGTTTTATGGAGGTTATTTTAAATTTACCGGAACACCCATCTTCTACTCTTCTCGCTATAGCAATTTCATGTGGCCGTTCCCCAATTTTCCACATTCTCATTTTTGCTGTAAAATCACCACCCCAAATAATCGAGTCTGTCAACTGCCCTCCAAACCATCCCGAATTATTCCGCTCCGCCACAGAATCGCACCATCTCGGCCCTTCTTCCTGTACTCGGTAATTGTAAACACACAAACGCGGGTTTCCAGCTCCAGATTCCTCTAGGTGTTCCCCGTTCCAAGACTCCGTGACTTCCAACCAAAAACGATAATCGCCCACCATCACCAACGAATCATTGACAAACCCTATAACTTTTGCATTACGGCGAGTTCTCTCCCACTCAAACGTCACATCATCCGAGCACCCCCACATGCACACGCAAGCGAGTGCAAACGCCAAAACAGCGAGCAATTTTTCAATTCCAAACTTGGTCACTTTATTTTCCATAAGAGGTTCTCCTATGTTTAAATTTTTTCAGTATAAATTTATATATAAAAGTGTTATATGCGATAACTAGATTTGACTGGACCCTTCGCGTTGCTCAGGGTGACGAAGAAGCGGGTTCAAGATGACGAAGAAAAAGGCGATGCCGTCCCCATCCGCGGATCATGACCACATAAATACTAAAGTATTAAGTGGTCAAAGACAACAAGTGCGGCATGACAAGGTAAAGGATGACTAGCGGGCATGACAAAGTGCAATCTACTATTGACTAACAGCTAGTGCTGAATAAACTTGAAGAAGGTAACGCCGGGGATTTTGCGGGTCTGCAGGTATTCGGCGAGCGGGACTTCCACGACCTGTTTTCTTTGCGATGAGGCATGGCGCAGAACCGGCTTTTGGCCTGGCATAAAAATGACAAATCCCGTATGCGTCAAGTCAATCTTGTCAGAAGTTCCGACAATCCCTACGCCAAGGACTTTCATATTCCCTTTGTATGTCTTCTTAGCCATTTCAATGGCGTCGGCCAAAGGCATGTAACGAATCTTGAGCGGTTTTTCCTTGCCCGTATATTTCAAATTGTGGCTCTTGAAAAATTCCTTCTTGGGCATTGTGCGCTCTATGGAAACTTCATTTTCCATCGGGATGACTTTGGCATACTTGCCTTCACCGACCCAATCATCAAGCAGGTAATGTTTACGCGTCAAGAAACTGACCTTTCCGCCTTTGTAGCGGAGACGTTGCAATTGCCTGTACAATGACTTTTCGCTTTTCGCCATCGCAAGCGCCACGACATGTTCCAAATACGTCACGCAATCGACTGAGTCCAGATAAACTAGCGGCTTATCGTCAATTGGATCCAGGTGGCCTTCGCCCATCGGGCCAAGCTTATACGGAGTTCCAATCAATCTTTTCGAGAAATAATCCAGACGCTTGTTGAGCCCATTCACGCCTTGGGCATCGAGCCAAAGCGTTTTCATTTTCATGAGCGAATTGTTATTGTTGTTCGTGTAATTGATAAGCCTAAGCCAGAGCGTATCGAGAACGTCCTTGCTCTTGTAATCCGGATTGGTATTTGTTCCGTTCAAGTACATGGCCGCCGCAAGCGTGTCACCATCCATCGTGTAGATGTAACCCACCAAGGCATGGACTTCGGCAATGTAACCTGTCTTGAATCGCGTAAGCCAAGGCGCCTCGAAATCAAGCATACGCTTTGCACCAGACCCTACGCCAGGACTTGCAAAACTATTGATGTAATATTCGCTCTTAGGGTGGCGAGCCATTTTCGCAAGCATGTTCGCAACTGCGGAAGGCTTTACTTTATTTTCAGGAGAAAGTCCACTGCCGTCCCATACATCAAAATCGGTCGGGTTGAGATCCATTTCCAAGAGGAACTTGCGTTCGGCCTTGCGGCCCCCTTCAACGCTCCCTTCGCCAGCAATTTGCGCACCGAGATTTCTGAGCAATGTTTCTGCATGAAAATTCTGGCTACGCTGATTGATTTCATCGAGAATACTCAGAAGCGGCGCCGCCGAGAACGAGAATGTTTTCAACTCAGCACCCGCACCAACAGAATTTTTCTCTCTAAAAACTACACCGCGATTTTTGAGCGCGAACATGAACGCAGACCTAAAATACCCAATCGGGTTACGGATCGGAAGCACCATGCTTGCAGAATCTATATCTTCACCAATCGTACCACCAAGCGTAATTACGGATTTATCGGGATCAATCCCATATACCCACTTTTTCTTTTTGCCTTTGACGGTCTTTAAGTTGTTTATAACTTTGACATAGCCCACATCGGGCTGAATGGACACAACCGCCGTATCGCCACGGAAATACCCCGGCCAAAAACGAATCGTCACGCAGTTGTCATTGAAGCCGAGCGGACCAATTTCTGCACCATACCAAGAATCATAAAAATTCCGGCGCCAGTTTTCCGCTTTCCACGGTCCCTTGTAATAGCTGGTATCCAAGTCGATGTGCCCGACAATGGTATCGATGCCCATCGCACGGACGGAATCTGCCATGTTGTTCAAAATGTAAAACGGATCGTCGTAATACCTTGCCGAAATGTTCGGGTCGCCTTCGCCACGAATCTTGAGCGTTCCCGTAAGTGTGCGCTTTTTAATTTCGCCCCGTACTGTTATTTCAGTTTTCGGCTCATAGTTGAGCGGTAAAAAATGAATTGCCGCAGCGGTCGTCAAAGTCTTGAGCGTACTTGCCGGAGTGAACATTTCATCGCCATTCACATTCCCGATTTCTTTGCCCATCTTGACAGAGCGAAGCGCTATTCCAAAGGTTGTCCCCGGGAGGAGCGAATCTGCGTAGTTTTTAAACTCATTAATATTGACGTGAGCAAAAAGTGGTGCCACAAGGAACGGCAACAAGCGAGATGTCATTTTAAACAACTTATTCATAATCGAGACTTATCTTTTTCTTCTTCTAAAGCAAGTGACAATGACGCAAACCACCAAAATTCCAGCACCAGCAACCATCAGCAAATACTTGGACGAAAGCAGTTTATCCTTAAATTCTTCCACCATCGGTAATTCGCTTCGGCTAATGATATTTGCAGAATTTTTCGGATAAGTTTCCTTATATTCCTGCAAGAAAAACTGTTGTGTCCAATGCAATTTTTCCGCAAAGTTCAAGCTATCGGAATGATTCAAAATCTCATTGATTTTTGCATTGGCTTCATAGACCATCTTGGCCAAGGCCGCGCTGCGTTTTTTCTTATGCCTGGTATTCAGGAACAGCGCACCCATATTGTTCGAAAGATCCATCAGGACTTTTTCAACTTCGCCCCATTCCGGGATGTTCGGGAAACTGCGGCTGTGCTCGAGACCTGCGACAATCTTGGAATAACGGGAATCGCGATTCCAGATGTGGAGAATGCTCCTATCTGCGGGCAAGAATCCGACCTGGCGCGAGAACGCATCGATATTATCGGCCCGGAGCATGTACGCAAGCAACTGCTCAGCAAGCGCATACTTCGAAGTATCCAATTTACAGCCAAGCGCCAAATGGCTCCCGCCCATAAACGAGAATTTTCCGAATGGTCCCGAAGGCAAGTTCATGACCTTAATGCCATCTTTTGCAATCGCAGAATTTGCAAGGCCCCCAATTTCACTCGGAAATTCCAGCTGCTTAATCAATTCCGAAGTTCCGTAGTGAATCACGCGTTGCGAACGCACAAAGCCATCGGCATTTTCCGAAGAATTTTCGTACAAGCTATGCGGAGCCATCTGCGCATCGCCCATAACTTTTGCGTAAAGAGCAAGCCCGACAAGCGTATTCGAATCCAAAAGCGCACTGCGATAGCCTTTGCCCGACGGTACAACAAAATCGCCCCCATGGCTCCAGATAAAAGGCGCCATACATTGCTGGCCGGCCCAGTCATCTTTTCCCGGGAGTGCAAACGGAGTAACGCGAACGCCATCTTCTGTTTTCAAATCGGAATTTGCAATCGTCTTTAGCACGCCCAGAAACTGCGAATAAGAATCCATGTCCGCATCGTCAAATCCTAGTTCCTGCCAAATCCGTTCATTCACAAAAAAGCCGCGAACATCAATAAACCAAGGTACAGCGTAAGTTTCAGGACGCCCAGAAATATGCGAACTGCGTAGTCCTTCACCCAAGAATCGAGCGGAGTCAATCTGCGGCATCAAGTAGTCAATCGCGCGAATGTGGCCAATCGCCGCAAAATGCGGAACCCAAGTAGAACCCAGCTGGATTACATCCGGCGCAAGAGCATTCGAATCTGCAAATGTTCTCGAAATTCTATTGAACGCTTCGCCCCAACTCAATGAAGTTAATTTAACCGGAATGCCCGTCTCACGATAGAACTTTTTCACAAGTCGATGCATGGCATTCTTCGATCCAAGGCCATTGTCCATAACCCAAATCGAAAGCGTATCCACGGCCGCAGCCGGAGCCGCAAACGCATCCAGTACAAAGCCAGCACAAAGCACAAGCTTTGCAAGACCTGAAAATCTAGCTATCGTTTTGACGAAACTCATCATTGCGCAAGTCTTCCGAAATCTTCAAAGAAATGAGGATAAGTCTTATTCACACACGCAGGATCTAGAATCTTCATAGGCACGCCACCGAGCGAAACAAGGCTAAAGCACATAGCCATGCGGTGGTCGTTGTACGTTTCAATCGTTGCCGATTGCAACTGTTCGGGCGGTTCAATCGTAATCGTATCCATGTCGGCCACCACACGGGCGCCCACCTTCTGGAGTTCCGCAGAAATTGCGGCAATGCGGTCGGTTTCCTTAACACGCCAACTGCCAATGCCACGAATCGTGGTCGTGCCCTTCGCAAAAAGCGCAAGCACAGAAACGGTCATCGCCGCATCCGGGATGTCGTTCAAGTTCATGTCGAAACCTTTAAGTTCACAACCGCGACCATCGCATTCAATCCAGTCCGGACCAATCGTAATCTTGGCGCCCATCTTTGCAAGCACTTTTGCAAAGCCGACATCGCCTTGATGGCTCTCGCTACCGACGCCAAGCACACGTACCTTTCCCTTTGCAATTGCGGCCGCCGCGAGCGGATAACTTGCCGAACTGGCATCGCCCTCGACAAAATACGTTCCAGGCGACTTGTAGCAACCCTGCGGAACATAAAAGTCCTTGAATCCATCGTGACGAACATCCACACCAAAACGCTTCATCACATCGAGCGTAAGTTCAATATACGGTGCAGAAATCAGTTCCCCTTCCACATGGATGTGAAGCGGAGATTTGCAATACGGAGCACAAATCAAAAGGGCGGTCAAATACTGGCTCGAAATGTTCCCGCGGACGCTCACGTCACCGCCCTTCAGTCCATCGGCCTTGATGCGGACCGGCGGGTAGCCTTCGGATTCTAGATACTTGATATCGGCATCCAACGAATGGAGAGCATCGACCAGGTCGCGAATCGGACGTTCGCTCATGCGTTCTTCGCCACGCAAGACAAACTTGCCCCAGCCGAGCGAAAGCGCTGCAGTCAACGAACGCATCGCCGTACCTGCATTCCCGAGGAAAAGTTCAATCGCTGGACTCGGAGCATCGAACGGGCCGCCATGCCCTTCAACAACAGCATCCGTAAAATCATTTGAAAAATCAATTTTCGCGCCTAGACGTTGCAACGCCTCGCCCATATAACGGGTGTCATCGCTCTTAAGCAGATTTTTAAGAGTCGTTGTACCTTCGGCAAGGGCCGAAATCAAAAAAACTCGATTGGTGATACTCTTGGAGCCGGGCAAGCAAAGAGAACCTTCAAAAGAATGATAAGCAGGGAGCTGGATAAAACTAGGGCGAAATTGAAAATCGTTCATACAAGAAAAATTATACATTTTTATCAAGGACTGTCTTTTCGGGCGCACCGAAAGCAGAGCTAAAATTAAACAAACACGTGAGGAACAACATGGAACCGGAAGTCACTACCAAAAATTTTGAAGTACGTTTCTCGGACTGCGACCACCACAGCCGACTCAAACTTTCAAATCTCTTCCTGTTCATGGAAGAAACTGCGATTGCCGATGCCGAACAGAACGGTTTTGGCATTTGGAAAATGATGAAGGCGGGTTACACCACAGTCATCACGCGCATGAAGATTCGTTTGTTGCACCATCCGGTCTGGGGTGAAAGGCTTTCTGTTTCGACTTGGGCGAAGGACATTATCAAAGATAAAGTTTGTCTTAAAGACTATTCCATTCTCGATGCACAAGGGCATTCTATTGCACAGGCAACGTCATCGTGGCTCTTGGTAAACATGAAAACCGGCAAGGCCGAAAACCCAGCCAACTCGCCATACCCGATTCCCTTGATCCAGGGCAAAAACGCGCTCCCCGAAATGATGGATATTCTGGACCCGCAAATAGACCCGAAAATTATCGGGACGGAAACGGCAAAGTATAGCGACCTTGACATGAACAAGCACGTGAACCATTGCCGCTATGTCGATTGGGTTACGGATTCGCTCGACGCAGAAGAACTCAAGAGCAGAAGAATCCGTTCAATACAGATAAATTACATTACACAAATTCCGCTAGGCGGCAAGGTAAATATCGTAAGGTTCAAAAACACGAACCATCACGCCTATATTTTCGGAATGAACGCCGACGACATGACGCAATGCCATTTCCAGGCGAGAATTGGATTCGCGGACTAGACGAAAGGAAGTAGGAAGTTGGTAGAACTTAGAGCTTAGAGACGTCATCCTGAGTGGCAAATGGCCGCGAAGGATCCAGTGACAGTTTAGACGATAGAAAATCGTTCTTACACGATTCCCGACAGAATTTTTTCTTCAATCTCAAACGCGCTTGGTTTATCTTTCGGCGTGAGGCGCGGACCGGTGCCGTAGAGGTGGCGCATCATTTCGAACAGAGTATATTCACGATCGAAGTAACCGATATCAGGATTGGGGCAAATGGTTACTGGTTCACGGGTCCGCGCAGGCTGAGACCCGCGAGCAACCGCAACACATTCCGGCTGGTAGTGGAGCGAGGGATTTTTCTCGCGGATTTCTTCGCGGCCCGCATTCCCGAGGAAACGGCAAATACACTCGCGCTCTAGAGTTTCGCGACGGAGCGCATTGTATTTTTCGCGAACTTCATGAATTCTATCGGTCAGTGTTTCAGCTAGTTCGACAAGCTCACCAACCTGCTCAACGACCTTCCCTTCAGAATGACAAGTCGCATCAACGGCGTTAAGTTCATCCTGTTCCATAGCATCGATTTCTGCAAGGCGGTGCATCACGTACTCGCGTGACGCCATGCAAACCGGATGATCAAAGCCCGGTACTTTGCGGCAAAGGTAATGCTGGCGGCACGGGAAGCCCGGTTGCAATTCCTGCAACCCGGACTTTTCGTTTTCAGGCGCAAAGAACTCACGAATTTTTTCACGGCAAAGTTCTGCTGCGGTCGAAGTACGCAAATTCACAAACGGAATTTCAAGCGGTGACGCGTGACTGATGTAAACGTCTTCCGGCGTCGCAGCCGCAAGCATGCGGCGGGTGGCTTTGTCCATGCTCGTCGCTTGGGGCACAAGCAAGAACGGAGTGCCGACTCCCACACCATCAATCCCAAGCGACAAAATTTTCTCGACATCTTCGGGCGCACAAAGCCCACCCTGCGCGGTAATCCGCGCAGACGCCGCCGGTGGAATTTTCCCAGCCTTTTCAATCATCGCACGGGTAGTTTCAAACAACTTCTCGCGATTTTCAACAAACTCCAGAATAACATCCAACAGCAATTTTTTCGATTCAAAGAACGCATGACCTCCGCAGTTCACGCCCGATTCAATGCGGTATTCGTAAACCTCTAACCCCTTTTTTGCCAAATAACGCCCTTGTATCAACGCCGAACGATAGTCGGAAACTTTCAAGATAATTTTCTTCGAAGGCGCCTTATCGTGAGTTCTATAAAAATCCTTATACTTTGCAATTTCCTCGAACACAGCCAAGTTTACACCAGCGCTCAACACAAGCGCTCCCTTCACCTTCGAAGCCGCAAAACCACGCACCGCATCAAACGCCGCCTCTTCGTGATTCAAGCCCACCATGATGTTTGCCTGGATTTCACCCGGTTCCATTTTTTCGGTAAGCGCCGCTTCGGCAGCAATCCGCGCAAGTCCCGTCTTTGCAAAAATGCCATCGTACTCCACGCGCAATCGAGAATCCAAAGGCAACATCAGAAAATAAATGTCCTTGTCGCTACCACCATCAAAACGTTCCGCACAAAGTCTCGTAAACTTGCGATCCACTTCATCGGCAACAAAATCCAAGTATGAACGAATGCGTCCAATGCGAGTCGTCTGCGGAGAACCTAAATCAAGGCCCAAGCGCTCCGCATAGGCCATGCGGTATTCTTCAAGAAGACCATCATCCACAAGCGAAATCACAGACGTAATGCCCAAATGCGCCACACGAATCGGCGTATCAGCCGTGTAGCAAATCCCCATAACCGGAATATGTATCTTGTGAACCATAAATAATCGACACTCCGAGTGTAATATAAAAAGAACTCAGAGCTTAGAGCTTAGAACTTAGACGAAAAGCACTTATCAGAGATGTTAAAATTCATCACACTAAGCTCTACTTACTGCGGCGTAGCCGCTATTACCCCCATCGTAGGCGAAAATTCAAACAAAATACTCCCTTGCAGGTCCGTCCGCAAGAGCTTCGCAGAATCCCCCAGCACGACGTTCAGCTTGCGAACAACGGATGGTGCTGGATGCCCATAGCGATTCTCCGCCCCCACACTAACAAACGCATACCTCGGCGACACCTGCGACAAGAACCCAAGCGTATTACTCCCCGCAGACCCGTGATGCGCCACCTGCAAAAGTTCAGCCGAAAGAGTCGGATTCATCTCAAGCAACTGGCGTTCCCCAACCGAATCCAAATCACCTGTCAAAAGCAACTTGCCCACGCCCAACCGTCCAAGCATCACCACACTAGCTCGATTCTCCCCCACTCGCACATAACTTACTGGCCACAACACATCGAACCGCGGGCATTCTTCGCCTGCGCCCCCACTCGAAAAGCGCACGGACTCGCCTCGCTGAAGCGTATCCACCAAGCTCCCCATTGCATGCGCCACCCGCATCACGCTATCGCAGAAAAAATTGCACGACGTATCCAGTCCCACGTACAGACGCCGCACGAAAACGCCTCGTCCCGGGAGTTCCATAAACCCGCCAATATGGTCACGATGGTAATGGCTCAGCACAACCCAATCCAGCGTATCCACCCCGCGCGCCACAAGCGAATCCACAACTCCGACTGAATCCGGCCCGAAATCGTACATTGCATACCGCCCATTCCATTCGAACAGCACAGCGAGCCCCTGCCCCACATCGATTGCCATAATCCGCATCGGCGATTCCCCCTCAACCGACCCGCTCACGTACATGCAACCGCCAAAAATCGTCGCCACCGCAACAACCCAAATCCATATTCGCTTCATACGCACTCCTTTTTTAAAATCTCCTCTTATATAACACGCTTTTTTCACGATTTTGATTCAAATAAAAACCTCCATAATTGAATTTTTTTACAAAACAACCTTTTTTTATTATCTTTACAGCTAATTGAGGTCTCTATGCAATTACCTAAGTACAAAAAGAAGAAACGCATCAAGCTCAAAGTCTGCCAGGAACCCGGCTGCGGCCGCGAATTCTGGGGCCACCCGATTGCGAAGTATTGCGAACTGCACCGCGACATCAAGCAGCGCCAGAAGCAAAAGAAGGACATCGAGAACATCGAATCCAAGAACATCATCTTCCGCCACAACTACACGGAAGCCATGGACCTCGAATTCAAGTGCTGTCTTGACGGTTGCGACAAGACCTTCACTATCCGCATTTTCCCGAAGCAGTACGTCTACCCGCGCTTCTGCATGGAACACAGAAACGACTTCAAGCGTGCAAACTTCCTCAGAATCATGCAGAAAAAGTAATTTTTGCACCTAAAAACAAAATTTTTAGAAAAAAGTTGCCGCCATCCCTTGAAATTTGGGATGGCTTTTTTATATTTGGTCTCGCTACATGGTGGATGTAGCTCAATTGGTTAGAGTCCCAGATTGTGATTCTGGATGTTGCCGGTTCGAGTCCGGTCATCCACCCGCAAAAAAGCCTCGCAGAAATGCGAGGTTTTTTGTTTTTCGAGTTTTTTGCAATATCTAAGAAAAAGACCTCGCGTCAATGCGGGGCCTTAGTCTTTTGAGGTGCAAAGTTCGAGATCTAGTTTTTCACGCAACGGACATTTTGACCGTTATACTTGCTACCGCGATACATATACGCCTTGGTATAGATGTTGTTCATATTCATGTATTCGGCTTCATATTCCGTATATTCGCTGGTACTCCAGAAGTAATTATCAGTGGATACCTTTTGATAAGATCCTGATTCAAGTCTTCTGCCGACCGGTAGCGCCGTAAACCCATAAGCATCAATGCCGCGACCTTCCGCAGATGTGCCCCATCCACTCAACGATTTGAGATTCCGACCTGCAATTTCGCTATTCCCCAAGGCAACAATCAATTTTCCCAATTCATGTCGCGTCGGCAAGTGCCAACCATCCGGGCAAACGCCCTGCACACTGCGTGCTAGCCCACACTCTTTGCCGTAGCCACACACCAACGGATTAGCCGTATCCGCAGCAAGCGCCGCTGAATCGATTGCAGCCATCCATGTGTAATAGCGCCCCGAGACCTTGCAATACTTTTCATCATCATGGTAGCACCAACTTTGTT
>Ga0310786_10000697_pt1 | contig 53804 bp, 75 predicted proteins | sample AusTroGonzalo_MG_FD_203881 | JGI IMG/M metagenome (GOLD analysis project Ga0310786, IMG submission 203881) | Bovine rumen microbial communities from tropical cattle in Woodstock, Queensland, Australia - Gonzalo_03 (v2) (version 2) | ecosystem: Host-associated > Mammals > Digestive system >...
TTTTCCTGAACCTGCATTTGCAAGAAGTACCTTTACTTCCTTACCTTCAAACATTAGTCTTCAATCTCCTTAAGTCTTAATGCTACTTTTCCTTCTTCAATTTTAATTGATTCAATTTCACGAAATACTATCTTAGAAACACCTTCGTCGTTCTTTGCTCTCTGATCAATAATTTCTACTTCTAAATCAGCATTTCCAGTATGACCTATAGCCTGAAATGCGTTTGACAGTTCTACTACACTCATTTTCTCTTTCTCCAGTCTATCGGCTTATAACAGAAGGGACATCTTTCCATGAAAGTTCCTCTTCTCTTCATCTGCTTTTTAATGTTTACTATCCTGCCGTTACAGGAAGCCATGTACCAATAAGGTGTAGACTTAAGCCCTCTGTTTATCCAAGCACAGACTTCAACCTTAACTTCTTCCTTTTTGGCTACAGGTTTCTGTACCGGCTTTACAACTGGTTTTACTGTAGGCTTTACTGTAGGCTTTACTGTAGGTTTTACTACAGACTTAGTTGTTTTTGTGATTACTCCGTCGTTCATTTAATTCCTCCTTTTATGTTTATGTCCATTAAAAAATCACTGCCGAATTTCTTACGCATTTGATAAGCCTGCGTTCTAGTGTTACTGTTCTTTTTGTGAAGCAGAAGCCACCTAGCAAGTGCTATCTTGTTGCCTTCCGTAAGGTATATGCCTTTACCCTTGTACTTATATACTCCGTTACCAAAGTCAAAAAAGTAATCTCCATTGGTATATACAGAAGTTCCACACTCGCTTATTATACTTCCTACAGTAGTAAGTTCTGCTACCTCTCTTTTTACGTCCAACTTTATCTTGACAAGAGAATAAGCAATTTCATTCTTGTTTTCCCTATCAAACACAAAGCGGTCAAATCTTTGTCTGTAAGGCACGAAAGACTCACCCTGCTTAAGTACTACTACCGTTTTGAACCAGTAATCCTCGTTCATAAAGTCTGCAAAGTAACTGTCGCATATAATCAAATCCTCCGTACTCCTATTCAGCAAGTCCCATTTTTCCATTATCTTTATTTTTATTTCACTGCTACGGGCAACTGCTTCGTACACATTCTGCAAACGCTTGTCTTCCGTAACCAAGATAAAAGACTTACAAGTTTTAAGCATATACCCTCCTAGAACATCGACTGTGCTTCGTCCTTATCCTTTTGAGAATAAGGCTTTTCTTTAGAATTATCAGCACTGTCTTCAATCTTCTTGTTTGTAGCCTCCGATATGGCACGTGCATATTCCCTGTCGTTTGCTTCTATTTCAAGTTCTCCTCTGTAGGCTTCGTCTATTTCAGCATCCTCTTCTTTACTCCAGCAAGGAAATGAAATCTGATCGCCGGTTGCAGAATCGTATTGTAACACGTCCTCTCTTGCTCCGAAGTTCTTAAGAGTTTCACGTAGCATTGACTGGTCGAATTGAACTTTATTATTTCTAAGATACTCTGCAAAACCTGTATGAGTAAAAAAGAATTTTGCGTGAATATTGCCTTCACTATCAGTAGTAGTCTGCCTTACACAAAGGTTTGCACGTATCTGGTAAGGACTATCTCGTCTAGCCTGTTTATTTGAAAGGTAACGTATGAACATCTGCTTTACCATAGCCAGAGCAGAAGTATCACTTTCAGCCGATACCTTTACTTCCTTCACAATAGCAAGATACTTGTTCAAAGTAAGGTACCACTGGTTAGGTTGTACCTGCTTCGGAGCAAAGTTAAGATAACGTACACAATTTCTGGCAAAGTTCTTCTGGTCAAGAAGTTCACCTTCGTCCTTGAATATAATCTGTTTGAAAGGATTATCACTACCCTGTAATCTCAATTCCCAAGCGTAGTAAGGTTCCGAACTAAGATAACGGTATAACTGTCCGTACTCTATGTCAGAAAAATAGCCCTTATCACGTCCAAGACCGTACTCTCTTTTATGACAGATAAGTTTATCGCAAAAGCCTTTGCATGGTATGTCCTTGCATTTATAAGAGTATTCCTTTTCCTTTACTGAATTAATAAGACCTTCTATAGTACCTTCATCAAGTGGAGCAGTGAAAGAAGAATTCATTTCCCTGACATATTCTTCAAAATTGTCACCGTACTTTTTAGAAGCGTACAAGGCGTAAGAAAACAGGAAATTGTTCCTTCCTGAATCCTCTTCACCTACAAAAGAAGACAAGAGTATTTTCTGTAAGCAAGGCGGAGCATCATTATAAGGCAGTCCCTTTATAAGTTCCTCAACTGCCTCCGTGTTTGTTATATGTTTCTGTATATAATTGAGTGCCGTATCAAACGGTACTTCGTTTCCGTCCAAGTCAAGTAAGTATGTGTATGTATTGTCAGCATTAAAATAAGGAAGTGTTATGGCAGAACCAAAGCCTTCCTTTGAAATCTTTTCCTGTTTAGGAAATATCTCAACCTTCTCTTCACCATAAAGTTTATCTAAAGCAAACGTTTTTACCAGTTCAAGTAAAAGTTCTCTTACTATTTTTGCACTTGTGCTTTTACTAAGCATAAGATAGAGGTGAAGACCTCCACTCTTACTACGAAACGGAATGAGTGGTAACTGATATTCCCTGATAAAGTCAAGCACCTTGCGTATCTTAGCCTTGTAGTAATCAATATCAATTACACCAAAAGAACATTTTCCTTCTGTGTTTACAGGGCATATACCTACACCGAAATCACCGTTAAGATGTGATGTAATCAAGTCCTGATCTACGGTACCTTTATTGTTAGTTATGTTTGTTTTTATTTTTGTCCCTTTTTCGGGCTTGTCTTTAGGCAACTCGTTTTTAACGTAAGAGTGAGTGTTGCCCTTAAAGTACATAAAGAATCTTTGTGCCTGTACATTACTAATCATCATGAGCCTCAGTTTAATAAGGGGACACAGAATTGACTGTTCCCGTGTCCCCTTAATTTAGATTTTATTAGAATCCAAGTTCTTCTTCGTCTGTGCTGTCTTCAACAGTAGAAGCGTCTTCAATCTGTGCTACGGCAGGTTTAAGAGGCATAAGAGCCGATAAATCATGTCGCTGAATTAAAAGAGCGTTCTGTAATGCTTCACGTAATTCATTTGATTTTTTAAGACATGCTACTGCAACGTTCTTGTCTTTTTCCAAGAGGTTAGCAGTATAAGAGAAGTTTACGTCAGTCCAGTCACCCTTGTCGTTCTCGTAAGTGTCAGAGAAGAGTGTGTAAATAAGTGTAGCAGATGCTCCACTGCGTTTCTTTACATCGTCCTTCCAAGCCTTCCAGATGCGTGAACCTGTAGACTTGTAAGCAACTACACCGAACTTAATGTCTTCGATACCCAATACTTTTACAAATTCTCCGTCTTCATTGAACTTTGCTTTAAGTACTTCTACTACAGCCCAGTTAGAAGGGGAGAGAATGTGTCCGTTAGGTAACTGACGGTCAAAGTAAGAACCTTCAACAAGAGGGAACTGCACAGCCTGCTCCTGTGACCATTTTCCAATAAACTTAGCGTCACGTCCTGCTCCGTCCTTCTCATTGTATACAGTCATGAACATCAAAGGAACAACTGCAAGTCTTTCACCTAAGATTCTCTTATCCTTCTGAATGAAGAAATCATCAATCTTAAGTTTAGGAATGTAAAGTTCCTTTTCATTCTTCTTAAGAGCCTTAGTTGCTGGCTTAGCAAGAAGAATGTAGTCCGGCTGAACTCCGTTTCCGATAAGTTCTCGTTCCTGCAACTTTGTATTCTGTGCTACAAGTTGAGCCAATTCGTCGTCAGATACTTCTGCGACTTCGTTTTCTTTGACCTGTGAAACTGCTTTAGTATTTGCCATAGTCAAACTCCTTCTGTGAGTTTTCCAACCCACGATATTTTATCCCCTCATACGAAGGGCTTTTATCTTTATTCTGTACTTATTATGTTTACCACATCAAGTACAATTTGTCAATGATATACAAAAGTAAAGGTAACGTAACAAGGGGGGTCACAGGTTTTGGGTTCACGGGTACCTGTGCTCATTACGCTACCTTTTATACTGCTTTCGGGAATTGAACCCGATTAAAAGCCGACCTTAAGCAGTACCCTCCTTAAAGGAATTTAAACTCAATTCCTTTTTCAGTGAAGAAGTCAAGCAAGTCCTGTGCTACTTCCTTTTTGTAACGTATCCACAGGGTTCTTTCCCTTACGTCACCATACTTTTCCCCTTTCTTCTTTTTGTCTTTGCCTGATGATTCAAGGAAGGATTTGAGATTATCAGGAAGGTCTTTACCTATCACTATTTTCTCACCGTTCTCTTCCTTAGCCTTCATTTCTTCGTAAAGCCTCTGGCTTTCCTTTTTGTCCTGTTTTATCTGCAGTACAATTTCCATAGGATTCTTGTATCGCAACTGATCTATGTATATGCTTTCTATAAGCATAGTACCTTCAAGTTCTGCCCTGATAAGTGCAACTCCGTCGTCATAAGCCTTCTGTTCCTTTTCAAGTGCACAAGCCTGTAACTCGATGTCGTCAGCACTGTCTTCTTCCTTCTGTGTCTTGTTGTAATATTCCTTCTTAAGTTCAATGCGTTCTGCATACTCTGGACGAAGGTTATGTGTATTAATTGACTCTGTTACATACTCATTAAGAACAAGAGTAAGTTCATCTTTTCTTCTCTGGTCAAACTCATCAAGTTGCTTATCCAGAGCACCTTCACCTTCTGCTACAATTCTCTGCAAGTCAGCACACATAGCGTCCAGAAGGTCAGCAGGTGTTGTAAGGTATATCTTCTTCCAGTCTTTTCTCTTTGATTCAATTCCTGTACGGAGTTTCTGAAACTGTGTTTTCAATGCCTTTACATAGTTATAGTTATCGTCTGTGAGAACAGTACCCTTGTACTTGTCTACAACCTGTGTAATCTGATTTGCAAGTTCAGTGAAGTTTCCTTCTACCAGCATCGAACCGTCTTTAGCAAGTGTAGGCTTCTTAATTGTCAGTTCCAAGTCAGAGAAACCTACTTCCTTTGTCTGTGCAGTCACGATCTGTGTATCTGCGATAATTTTCTTTGTAGCCATAATATTACCCCCTTTGACTATCAATCTCTATTTATAATATATCATACTCATAATATATTGTCAAGTAAATTCATAAACTTTTTTCAATTATTTTTTATCTGCAAAAAGGACTATAAGCATTATCACGAGCGTTATGAACAGTGACAGCATTAATTACCTTCTTTGTCTGTCCTGTAATTAAACAGGAATTCTTTTCTGCTTATCTCAAAAGTAGTTCCGTCTTCTCTTTCAAGAATGATTTCACTGTCTTTCATTTCAATTACCTTGTATTTCTTCTTGTTCCACTTATTAAATGCTGTCATTCAAAACCCCTTAGTATATATAGTATATCTCACACACGCCTTCTTTGCGGTAAATAAGACCTATGATTCTAGGACATTCCGTACAAGGTGTGCAGTAAATGATTATATACTGATCCTTTTCTACCGTTTCTTCTTTTTCAAGAGTGATTACACTGTAGAAGTATCTTTCAATGTCGTTTACTCTTGCCACCTTAGCCATGTCTGCCTTATCAGTGCAGATTGCCATAGCCTGAATAGGATAGCGTGTAGCCTCGAAGAATTCGTCTACAACGTCCTTACCCTGCCACTCATAACCAGTTACATTTCCAAGTGCAAAAAACATAACCAAAAGAATAAAAAGTCTTTTCATAGTCTGCCTCCTTTCCTTCCTGACTATTTATTTTTCTTCTTATTCCCTAAAGGAATAACCCAAGTAAACATACCTACACGTAAGATCATGTATTTTCTTCCGTTCTTAAATACTATTCTCATGCTTTACCTCCGTCTGTGAGATTCTGTCCCGTGCAAGTTTAAAGTACCCTTCGTCAATCTCACAACCGATAAAATTTCTTTCAAGCAGTTTACACGCTACTCCGGTAGTTCCACTTCCCATAAAAGCGTCAAAAACAGTGTCCCCTTCTCTGCTTGCGACCCTTATGAAACGTTTCATAAGTTCAATAGGCTTCTGGGCTGGGTGAATACCCTTCTTACAAGAAGTCATATACCATTTTCTGTATATGTCTATATCTTTTTCCTTAGAAAAATACGTTCCCTTTTCACGTATCACTATCACGTACTCCAAGTCGCTTATATAGTGATTATTGTAAGCCGGAATTGGATTAGACTTAGCCAGTACCAGAATATCAAAAGAACATCTGTTATCTTTAGCCCATTGTATGTAGTCTGCCACAAGCGTTTTGTTACAGAATACATATACGTAGATTTTCTTCATTTTAGGTTTAATTGCATCCAGAAAAGCAGAGGGAGTAAAATCACAACACTTCAAGTCCATTAGTTTCTGTGCGTATTCCCTCTTAGTACTATTGTTGTCTGCAAAAAATCCACCACCTTTAGAATCAAATTTATACGGGGGATCTGTTATTACAAGGTCGATGCTCTTGTCTTTCAATTTATTTACTACTTCAAAACAATCTTCATTGAATAACATTTCCATACTAGTTACCTTCCTTTTTGTTTTCAGTGTAATAACCTAAAAACTTCACTCCGTCAAGGTCATCTGCCCCAAGTATAAACCCTTCTTCTGCCTTATGGTATTTTTCTTCTGCTACCTTTTTAGCCTCTTCAAGACTTTTTGCTTTTATACAAACTCTCTTGCTTAATGTTTCTTCTATGACAACTACATAGCAACTGTATTCCTTAAGATTTTCAAGTTTCTTAAGAAGTTCCTGTCTTTCCTTTTCAAGTCCTTCAACATCATCATAGTATCCGGCGTTGTCAATAGCGTCTTCAACTTCTTTCAATGCTTTATTATAGATTTCTGTCAATGTCATACCTTACCCCCTTAATTCTGCATTGCTTCGAGCACTGCAAGTTCCTTAGCCTTCTTTTCTGCCTTAAGTTTTACTTCTTCTGTCACTTCTATACCGTCTTCGTCTTCCGTATAGAATTCAATGCTTTCAATTTCAGTTTTCCATTCACCGTAGTAGAATTCTTCATCACTTGTATGTGTCTTTGCTACATGTCCCTTACACTGTCTGGTACATCTTACACTTACACGGCAATCTATTCCGTCTTCGTCAAGCGGTAATGTTTCATTTACGTACAGAAAATCATCGTCATAATCTTCGTACTTTCCATAGCAACATCTTTCCCAATCGTCTTCATACATCATTTTGTGTTCCCCCTTAATAAATCCAGTATTCCCTTGTCTTCACAAGCGAAAATCCTGAACACTCTTTTTGCCTTTGTATTAAGAACAAAAAGACCCAAAACTTCTTCGTCATAACAGTTTTCGTACATAAGTCTGTATGCGTTCAACTGTAACGTACAGTACTGTCTGTCAAACTGTCCCGTCTTTATGTCTGCCAGATATACGCCTTGCGGAGTATGCAAGACTATATCCACGTTACTTGCTGTATTCTCAAAATCAGATACTCTTACTTCCGCATTGTACTTAGAGTAATTCCAGATCCCTAAGTCCTTACGCAATCTAAGTAACTGTTCTTTAAGCCACTTTCCGTTATCTGTAGAAGGCTCTTTGCCTTCTTCTATCCACCTTTCAATTTCCTTATGCACTTGACTTCCGTATGAACAAGCCAGTTCAACCTGAATATTCTTAGGGAATGTCTTTCCTAATCTTTTTGCTATTGCCGACGTAACCCCGTTTAATTCACGTCCTTCGTAATAATACTTGTGTTCTTCTTCATCAAAAGAAACGTTCTGTATAGTTCCTTTAATCATCTTTTCTACCCCTTTTAAGTGTTGCAAGTTTTAGTTTTTCCTTATTCTTCTGATAATATAACTTTGCTTTTCTGCTTATTTCTTCCTTATGTTCCTGATAGTACTTTCTGATATATTCACTTCTTTTTCTAATGTAGTCTTTATCGTTTTCCATTTTGTCTTTCTGATATTTTACTACACGTTCCTTAATCTTGTCCCGATTCTTTTCATATTTTTCCTTAGCCTTTCTGCTTATTTCTTCTTTGTTCTTTTCATAGTATTTCTTCTGATATTCCAGTGCGTTATCCTTATGCTTATCATACCACCTTCTTTTATATTGTTTTGTAGTCATGTCTACCCCCTTACTCTTAAATTATATTATACTCATTTTGTATTGTCAAGTACAAAATGAGTATACCTTTTACTCAACATCATACCCCGACAACTGTAAATCGGCAAGTTCCGACAAAAGACTAGCCAGAGGCTCTTCGTCACAAGAATAACCCATGTTGTAATATTTTCTTATTCTTGCCTTAAGTTTTGCTATGCGTTCTTTCATATTCTACCCCCTTAAATATCTACTTCAAGATCCGGATTCAAAAATCCCCATGTCCACCCCGTTTTATTGCATACTGTATCCATAAGTGTAGATGCGTTCCAGCCTTCTTCGTTATACATACAGTCCCCTTCGTCGTTCTCTTCACGTAAACGGTTATTTGTATCTGTAATTACTTTTACTACTTCTTCTTTTGTAACTTCTGTAGGGACTGTAAGTATAACTATACTTACGTCGTTTATGTCAATGCCTGAATTGTTTACTACAGTCCGGATAAATACATTCTTTGTTCCCATATTCTACCCCCTTAAATAATCCCTTCTTCTCTAAACTCTCTTATAAGTCCGTAACGTTTTGCAAGGCGTTCAAAATAGTCCTGATAGTATGCTAATTCTCCATAGGAATAATTGTTATCAGCAAAACTACTCTGCCAATCCTTAGCCTCTTGAACAGCATATGCCTTACGCAATGCGTAATAATTTTTCTTAGTCTTTGACATAGTTTACCCCCTTAAATGTCTTTCAATTATTTTACTTTATACAACGGGGTTTTACCCCCGTTGTATCCTTCTTTATGCTACACTAAAATCCAGTAACAACTGCCCTTTGAGTGTATCTACATTCCCGTTTTCAGTGTCTTTTATTTTGTCTTCCGACAAGAAGGCACAATCCCCTGAATATTGTGACACAATTTCACGTTCTGCCATTTTCTCTTCTTCTTCGTATGTCTTACTTGTAAGATATACATCGCCTAAAGTGTCTTCCATGTTCCATTCTTTTGTTTCTTCGTCGTAAACTTCATGAACAAGACAATAGACATTGCCTTCAAGGTAATCGGCAAGAGTCTTTACTTCCATGTGAAGTACTTCTTCTGCCCATTCCTTTGTTTCTTCTTTAGAGTGATTCTTCCTGTAGTCTTTCACTTCCGTACTATCTTTAGGAATATAAATGAAGCCCACGTTTGAATTGTCCCAACCGTTACTTCTTCCACAACTGATAGTAACTCCGGAGTGTTCATAGACATTAAGAAATTCAAACACAAGACACTTTTCTTTGATAAACTTATTCAAAAGACCGTCTATACCGCCATAACGTCTGTAGTTACTGTTATACCAGTCTTCATTAATCCCCGTTTCACTCAAGAGCCATTCTTCTATATCTTTTGTCTGTATATCGTCGTCCCCTGTAATACAATAGCGAGAAGCATTTACTATAATACCTGTATTACTCCATTCTCTAGGGCTATCAATAAAATCCTGTTCATACTCATAAAAAGCACGATTGATTGTCCCGTCCTTGCCTACCCAATATCTAGTAGGTAAATATTCACACTTATTACTCATAATTCTACCCCCTTTATAAGTCTTTATACATGTTCAAGTTTGCATACTACAGAATAAGAACATATTATGTTGTTCTTATTGTCCATTACTTCAAATACTAACATTCTGTTATCGTCTTTGAAACAAGTTACCATTGTATAACCTTCTACATAAAGATCATCTTTCAAGTATGAAATTTCATCTTCAAACATGCAAAAGTTATTTATTTTGTAACTTCCTTCTTTACTTGTCCATACTAAGTCTTTAGTACATAATTCATTAAAAGCGTCCCTGTTATACACTTTTAATGTAACTTCCTGTTTAATGTTTGCAAAAATCATTTTTTACCCCCTTAAATGTCTTTCAATTATTTTACCATACTTCATGGGTATTACCCCCGATTACATTTTAATTTTATTTTGTTTCCTGATTCTTTTTACTTCTAAAATCCGGTTTAAATTCCACGTGTTGTGCAACTATAAAAACCTTTTCGGACTTTACCCCCATAATGTCAAAAGAAGATTGCTTTAAATACCCTACTATACGAACACCACGCCCGATTGAAAAAAGTCTTTCGATTTTTTCCCTGTCCCATACAGAAGAATAGACAAAAGAAAAAACACTTACTTCTTTTTTAATGTCCCCTGTCTGATTATCTTTATAAAATCTTGACACTTCAATATCTGATTTTATAATGTTCTCTCCCTTTTCTGTATCATAATTTACAGAAATATTTTTAATGTTTCCTTCCAGAATAATATTATTAAGACAATTCATTTTTACCCCCTTAAAATGTCTTTCAATTATTTTACCATACTTCATGGGTATTACCCCCGATTCCTTATCTATTAATATTATACACTTGTTATAGTATAATGTCAATAGTAAATTTAAAAATTTTTATAAAAATTTTTACATAACTTTTTAATATGTCTTTACTCTATTTTACATTAAGTCTTTTAATAATTTTCTAACCTGATTAAAAACTGATGCTTTCATGAATACGGGCTTTAAATTCATTTCCTTATAACTTTTTAATAAGTCTATGTCCCATTTGTCACTAATCGGGAAAATTGCAAAACCCTGCCCGATAAGATTGTATATTTCTTTTATGTCCATTTCCTTAAAAGTAAAATGATTTTCCTTTCCTTCAAAATAATCTTTTATATTATTGTATTCTAAGTTCATGTCATGCCTTGTATGTCCGCAATAATAAACATGTTTATAGTGTATGCTATTATTAGGATCATCAAAATATAACACCGCTTTTTTATTGTCCTGTAATTGTTTTAAATCCTGATTCATATTTTACCCCCTTATCTAATTTTTTACCGGTATAATAACAACGTTTTTATTAAAAAGCGTTTTATACATTTTGATTTTTTCTTTTATTGACAAGTTATAAATATTTATTGAATTGTCAATTATAAAGCCCTGTAAAGATAAATTTAAGTCAATAATGTCTAATTTAATAGTTTTCATGTTTTACCCCCTTATAAGTTACTAACAAAAGATTGTTTTTGAATTGTCCCATTGATTAGATAAGACATACATTTTATTAAAGATCACTAACCTTTTTGTTTTCTTGCCCTGATAAAGATAATTTAAATATAACCTATGATTTTTTACAGATACAGCATCAATAAAAGAATACAAAACAATTAATATTTTTAATATTTTTAATCTTTTTAATAATGTTATATTATAATCATCGGGACAATTAAAAAATGTATTTCTACCGCCTGTTTTCATTTTACTAAACACTAAAGAATTTTTATAGTAATAATTTACTATATCACGATTAAAAATTAAGAATTCATTATTATTAATTATTTTCTTATTTAGTTTTATATCCTGATTTTCTAAACCTTGCTTTATTCCTGATAAAAGATTTTTTTCTATTCCTGAAAATCTTTTATTTTTTCTATTATCAAAAACGCCCATACAATACCCCCTTATAGAACAAAAGAAAAATTATAACGGGGTATTTTTACCCCGTTATATCCTGATTATTTTTTAATAAAAGTATAACAATCAAATGTTTTACCGTGAGAATCTGTTACTTGTTCAAAACCTAAATTTTTAATTATTGTACAGAGTGAAGACATACCGACGCCCCCTTCAAAATACGGTGTAATTCCGTATCCACTACCATATCCGAAAATGTCCCTATTTAATTTTCGTAAGTTGTCCGCATCTCTAAGATCAACGGGATTTTCGTTTAAATACTTTTCTTTTATTTCGTACATTAATCTTTTTAAAGCGTCGCATTGATTCAACGCCGAAGCAACCGAAGCGGATTGTTTATCATAACCGCAACCCGAAGCGGACGCCGTGTAATATGTTCTAGTATGGCGGGCACCTGATTCATCGTTATAATTCAAGTCAATAACCGCCTCACAAGTGGGATTCATTCCCCATGTTGCATTGCGTTTCCACTCTACATTTAAAGTGATTTTTGACACTTCTACATTATCCGTAAAATTGAATTCATTTTTAATTTTTTCTTTTAAATTTTTAATGTCCTTTTCATAACAATTAATAATTGATTTTTTAAACTGTTCGATTGTTATTTGTCCCCTTTTGTATGCTTTTAATCTTGCATAACATCTTGAATTATAATAACATGTAAAATCATTGTTATTAATTTTTTCTAATTCATGGGCATAGCCCCGTTTTAAGTTGTTCAATTTTTCATTGTAAACCGATTCAAAAAGATTTTTAAAAGTTGTCATATTATACCCCCTTATGACATAAAAATATTTTATTTTAATAGCAGGTTATAACCTGATATTAATTTATAACTATTTCACTACTAATAAAATAGTTTTTTACCGTTTTTGTAGTTGCTCCACGAAGTAATAACGCCCTACTGTATGCTAATGCATCAATATAGTTATTAGTACAGAAAAAACCGATAGATGCATATTGTTTTAATTTTTCAATTCTGTATTCTTTTTTTATTTCCCCATTCAATAAAACTACGTACATATTTTACCCCCTTGAAACGTTGTTTAATTCCCCCGTTTCATTTTCTAATTGTATTATAGCATAACTATTTATATTGTCAATAGAAAATTTATAAAAATTTATAAAAATTTTTATAAAAATAACTAGTATTATGTATAGTGAAAAATAGGCGTTTTTTTGGGGCTTTTTTGTTCAGGATTCTTTTTTTATTTACGCTTTTTATACTTTTTGATTTTAAAAAGCGTGAATGATTTTTACACTTTTACTATAAAAGCGTGAATGATTTTTACACTTTTGACCCCCAAAACGTAAAAAGCGTAAAAGTTTTACCCGCTATTTTTCGAGAAAAGTAAAAACGAGTTTTTAAGAGGGGAGTTTATTTTGACATTTTTTGTCATTTTGTCATTTTCATTTTTACATATTTTCACTTTAGTCCCCTGATTTTTTAATAATCTTTTTTGTTCACGCTTTTTTACGCTTTTTTTGAACATTTCCCGAAAAACTATAAAAATCGTTCACGCTTTTTTTGTAATTTTTTCTCATTTTTTTCAATTTTTCCCTACTTGACAGAATAAAACAAAATATGTTATACTATGTAATTTTTCAAAATTGAAAAGCGTTATATTTTAGAGGATCCAAAAGGACAGCCGGACAACCGCAACCGGACAACCGCAACCGGACAACCGCAACCGGACAACCGCAACCGGACAACCGCAACGGATCCCGAAAATGTATAAATAGTTTTATATAAAACTATCTATTGTTAGTTAGTCGAGGCTAACAAGTCTGTCAAAATTGTTACTATCGACAGAAACAGATCAGGAGGGTACCCTTCTCTCCACACAATTCGCATTTTATAGATTTCTTAAATTTATTATTGACAGTATCATACGACATAGGTATAACATACATGGGTATATATGAAGATGTACGGACATACATGAAGATGTACGGACATATAATGACGTGTTGCTGTATCGTCTGACATATATGGACGTTTTACTAAAAACATGACATACCCCCTACCCCCAGAAAAATCGGGTGGTGATTTGACAACAGATTAAAATATGTTTATATTATTATGTATGAGTTACGAAGAGATTAGGGACAGGTGCATAAAGCATTTTGGAAAACTTTATAAAGATTCTCTGGTATTTGATATATGCGAGGTAGACAAGCAGACAAGACTACGCTTACAGCAAGACCCGATATATGTAGCAAAGACTAAGGCTCTCAAAGCGACACTGTTTTTGAATCAACTTGACATTCTTGATAACGTATTGGCTGGAGCATATCAGGGTGAAAAGCAGACCGACCAGAGTGCTAACATTCTTAAGGCACTGGAAATGAAAAACAAACTTCTTCTGGAAGACCTCAATGTAAACAAGGACGATTCTAATTCCCTCAACGTTACATTTACGGCTATGGACAAAGAAGCGTTTGAAGGAGAAGATACGGTAGAAGTAAGCAAAGGTTCCAATAATGCAGAACTAGGAGCAGATTTCGGAGTAAGTGAGGACACTGACAGTTTTGAAGCAAGAATGAAAGCAGACATACAGAACAAACTGGGAAAACCGAAGAAGGATAAGGAAAAGTAAATGCAGTATAAATTCAACGCATACGGACTCGAAGTGATAAGGAGGTGAAAAATGCAGTTGGTACGTTTATTACCACATCAGGCAAGATTTGTTCAAGCCCCCTACGTGTATGACGATATAAGATTCTTCATACTATGTGGGGGCTACTGACGCTTGTGGAAAGACTTCTTCCCTTGTCTATGCTACTATGAACGCTGTAAAGCAGTTATTGGGGAAGAAGGATGCAGAGGGGCACAATCCTAAGATACTTGTATGCTCTAAGAACATAACGTTTCTTGCTAAGACGTGGACTAACGCTTTTGAGCAGAATCTGCGTAACACCAATTCAGTCTACTCCTATGACAAGGCTAAGAACATCATAACGGTAGGGAATGTGGAAATTCTTCTGGTAGGACTTGAAGACCCTAGCCAGATTTACGGTTACTCTGTTGCGTGTTGCATTGTAGACGAGTTGGACGAACTTCCTACTGCCGTTGCTATGGAGGCTGTAAAATCAGTTAATGACCGTGTACGACAGACTGTAGAAGGTTTCCGTGATCCTTTCATTTGTTTTGCGACTACATCACAGGGGCTTAAGGGACTTTATCAGACAGTACTTCATTTCAAGAAGTCTGGAATAGGTTATGTTCTTATGAGGGCAAGGACTAAAGACAATACGTTCCTTCCTGCTGACTATGTAAAGAACCTTTATGCAATATACAATGAAAAGGAAAGACGGTGCCTTCTGGAAGGGGAATTTATATCCATTGATTCGGGACTGGTATTCCCTGACTACGATGCACAGAAGAACCTTCTTGACGTAGATCTTTTTGATACTGTACAGCCGGAGGAAACTGTTTACATAGGACAGGACTTCAACTCATTCGGTAATGCAGGAGTGGCATGTGTAGTACGAAAAGGGGCTATAGTAATAATAAAGGATTACGACATTCAGGACATAAGGAAGGCTCCGAGCATTTTCCGTTATGACTTTCCTTTGTCCAAGATTGTATGGATACCTGACGCTACGTACTCGGCACACTTTTCTGAATTCAAGAAAGAACTTCGTGCACATAACATAACCATAGCATACAGGAAAACCAATCCTCTTGTTCAGGACAGGAACTTTGCGATAAATAAACTTCTGTTCATAGAGAGAATGTATCTGTGTCCTATTGCAACCAATATGGAGAAGGCTTTTCTTACTCATCAGAAAGACCCTAGAACAGGTCAGCCGACAAAAGGAGGCGTAGGTGCTCCTGACCACTGGTCTGACTGTCTTGGATATGTGGCTCATTATATACTCTGCTGGGACAGGTCTATGAAGCCTTTGTATGACGTAACGCTCGGTCGTATTTATGAGAAAAGACGTGCAAGGGGTGCAGATGCAGTGGAACTGGAAGTAAGCACACAGTTGATAACGGCTGAAAAATTACGTACGACGGCAGTGCAGTTCGCTCCTAACGTTACGGCAGAAGAAAGCAGTGCTTCTTAATACTTGATTTATGAATAATTTAGGTGTAGTATAAGGATATGGTAGACTTTAAGCAATTACGCTCCATTCTTAATGGGGCTGGCATGAGTATTAAAAAATACTCTAACGGTAAACAGGCGGTAACTGACTCAAACGACTTTAAGGGTGCAAGGCTTTCTGCTGTCGAAGAGGCACAGAAACTTGTGGCAGACGCTACTTATGAGGATACTAAGAATTTTGCCAAGAAACTTGGAATAACACAACTGGACAGCGTTAAGGACGTTAGTGAGCGTGCCGTGCGTAATATAGGCGGAATTGTGGACTGCTTTAGGCAGGGCAAGAACATGAACGCAAAGGAAATGGCTGTGGCTATGAGGGAAAAAATGACCTCTCCACAGATGATAAGGGACAGCATAATAAATCCACGCTGGAATAATAATACTATCGTAGACCCTACCCGAATGAACATTGCTTTTCCGAACGTGTATATATCTCCGTTCGAGGCTAATTCACTTTATTCACAGAAGGGTATATTTGAAACCGTAATCAATAAGAAATCAAAGTCAATCCTCCTTAACGGAGTAAGGATTGAGAATCCACGTCTGACTACACAGCAACTGGACAAAATCAACGAACATCTTGAAATGCATGACATTAAACATCATATCTCGGACGGGGTACGTGATTCTCTTGTATACGGAGGAGGAATTGTATTCCCTCTTTTCAAACGTGATACTCCTGTAACTACATCAATGAACCTAGATGCCCTTTTGAAACTGGGTATTTTGAAGAAGAATTCTATTGACTTTTTCTGTAAGATAGACAGGTGGAACTGTTTTATCATTCCGCCTTATAATCCTACACAGAAGGACTTTTACAGACCTGACGTGTATACGGTTCCTTTTTTAGGCAGTGACGTATATCACGGACGGTGTGCACGTGTAGTAACGGCGGAACAGGCTGGATACTGGGGTAACGTTATAAATCAGGGCTGGGGTATATCAGACTTGTGTGGATACTTGCAGTCCGGCATGAACTATAAGGTTGCAGTACAGTCACTGCCTTTAATGATTCAGCAGATGTCTATTCTTGCACGTGTAGTAAACGTAGACGGTGTACTTGCTACCGAAGGGGCAAACGCCCTTGATTCTCTTGTAGAACAGGATACGATAAGAACTAGGGAAGCAAGCCCTGATAATCCTGTCACAATGGACGTACTGGGTGATCTTAAGGCTATCGACAGGAACTTTGCACAGGTTCCTGAACTTATACGCCTTTTACGTCAGGATTTTGCATCTGACGCTCTCATTCCTGAACCTATGATATTCTCTTCTGAAAAGGGAAATTTTGCTTCCGGTGACGATACCGAAGGTAATCAGGCTAAGCAATGGGAAGCCGTAAAGATGATACACAAGGATACTGCAAGGCAGTTTACACAGATTGCAAAAATCCTTGTAATAGACGCTCTTGGTACTGACGACGACATTATAAAGGCTCTTCCTTACACAAAGATACACTTCGACGAACCTGTAATTGCAAACGCTTTAGAGCGTGCACAGATAGGTAAGTTCTATTCTGAAAACGTATTCAACCTTGTATCTGCACAGATACCTGTAGATATAGCAGTTGAAATGGCTTCAAAGAACGTATCTACCGACATGGCTGTTACAAGTGAAGTACTCGATAGACTTCATGAAATACAGGCTCGTGTAGACAAGCAGGATGCAGAAAGATTCAAGATTGAAATGGAACAGCAGAAAGCAAGTGTAGAGGCTACTAAGGCTTCTGCTCAAAGAACGGAGGAAGGAACTCCTTCTTCACAGAAAGGTGTAGCAAAGCCTAAAGGACAAAGCGAGGAAGAAAAGACTAAAGGACGCTCTCCTGCACAGGAAGAAAGGGAAAAGGCTTTAGCCGATAAGGAAGAAAAAGGATACTCACGTCTTGAACAAAGGTCACACGAAAAAACAAGGCTTGGTTCAAGTAAACGTAGTGAAAAGAAGAGTAAGGCAGAAGGACGGGCAACAAGGAAGGCAGTCAGGTAAAATAACTTGACTTATGACAAGTATTGATTTAGAATGTGGTAGGATATGGCACGTACTGATATTTTTTCAAAGATAAAAGACTCTAATGCTTCTCCGTACATAACGCAAAAAGACGTTATTATGTGCCGTTCAGGCATGCAGTACTATCATGCTTCGGAGGTACAGTCTTACATTACGGAAGACAACAAGCCACCGAAGGAAAAGGAATGGTACAGGGAATACAGACCAGCCAACATAGTAGTAAGGGCTAAGTCATTGTGTTCCAATCTGCCTGTAACAAAGGAGCATCCTGACGAGTTTGTAAATCCTGACAATTTTCAGGACTTGGTAGGCGGTATAACCGATAAGGAAGTAGAAGTAGTGGCTCTCGACGGAGAGGCAGAAGGTGAAATCGGGCTTAAGACAAACCTTACCTTTTACACTAAGGAACTGTATGAGTACTATAAGGAGCATAAAGAAGTTTCTTTAGGCTATACAGTGAAGAAACATTTTGTATCCAATCCGGAGGAAGTCGGATATGACATTCTTTTGGACGAAATAACAGAAGTTAATCACCTTGCTATTACGAGAAGCGGTAGAGGCGGTTCGAGTGTTGCGGTGATAGACAGCATTATAGGAGGAATGAAACCTATGAGAACAGGTATTTTTGCTTGGCTCAAAAGCAAGAAAGTGAAGGACAGTGCTGAAAAATTCTCTTTCGGTAAAGAGGTTTTCGGTGCACTTCATTCAAGCAAGGGTAATACAGAAGAGGAACTTGCAAAAGAATTAAAAGGTGTTTTTGATTCTTGTGCTGAACTCAAAGATTGTCCACAGAAAGCAACAATGCTCGACATGATACGTGACTGTTACGACAACAAGGAAAAAGCCCTTGCCAATGAGGAAGAACTTACGGCTACTTTCGACAGCATGTACGTTTCTATCTCTGGAGATTCTTTGAAAGAAATCGCTGACGCTATCAAGAGTGTTTCAGGCGGTGGTGCTGTAGGTATTACAGACTCAAAGGACGAAGAGGAAGAAAAACCGGCAGACGAAGGTAAGAAAGACAAGGCAGAAGATTCTGACGAAGAAGGTAAGGAAGAAGATTCTGACGAAGAAGGAAAAGGCGATGAAGCAGAAGATTCTGACGAAGAAGGAAAAGGAAAAGACGGCTGTGCCCAGAAAGACTCACTTCCTTTAACAAAAGAAGATGTTGCAAAAATCGTTAAAGACAGTATGGGTGAAGAACTTAAGGACTTCATCGTGCAGACTGTAAAGGACACACTCGGTATTAAGGGTGACAAACCTAAAATGCAGGGTGAACAGTTAGACAGCAAACCTACTCCTGTGATCGAAAGAGATTACAGTGAGTTTTTGGAATAAATAAAAGAGGAGATAAAAGATGTTGCAGAACGGTAAAAATCTTTCAATGCACAATGAAGCAGTCTACAAGGGCGATTTCTCCCATAACGGAACGCTCTTGAAGTTGCATGAGAACTCTTACACAATCGGCTACAGTGCCCTTTTAACTGCCGACGGCTCACAGGCTGGAACAGTTAAATTCGGTGACGGTGTTTTCCTTGACCTTTCAAAGAAGAACAACAATGCCTATGTAGGTTCTCCTACTGGAACAGGGGCTATTCCTGCTTTCGGCGGTATCATGGTACGTGAACCTGCCATTGCATCGGCATACCCTGTATTAAATGATGAAGTAAACGGCTTCCAGCATGGTTTACTCTGTCGTGAAGGTTACATTATCTACAAAAAAGGTACTGCATACCTTGACTCAGGCGTAGAATATACAAACGTTGAACTTTTCGACTATGTATTCCAGAACTACTGCTTATGGGTAGGAAAAACAGACGGTAAGGCTTATTTCACACCTAAGTCTACAGTTTACAAGGCAAGCGGTGACATATTTGTAGGACGTGTTGTAGAAATCAACCCAGACGACAGATCTGTTACTGTATTTATCAGTCCTGCTGTTCTTACAAATACAGCAGATATTGCTGGTGCTACTCCAGACATCAAGTTCGACAGTGGTAACATCACAAATACAGAGATACCATTCTCTGTAGAACTTGGAACAGAAGGTAACATCAAACTGGCTTATAAGGCTCATTCAGACAATGATTATATCGACATTGACGGTACATTCCCTGCTGTTTGGGACGAAGACGCAAGTGCTTATGTAGTTTCTTACACTTTGGAAGGACTTACAAAGAACACACAGTACGATGTCAAGGCAAGTGCTATTACTGCTTGTGGTGTTAATTCTGACACAGATACAGCATCAACAGCAAATAACTAACGGAGGATTAAAATGTTAGGTGTTAAATCTACAAAAGACTTTTCAGGCTTGAGGACTGCGTTGGAAACTGACATTGTACAGCGTTTCCCTACAATCGCAAAACACATCAACGCCATTAATATCGACAACTCACATCTTTCGCCTATGTCAGCAGACATCAAGAGTGCTGGTATCTATGCACAGGTAGACTCAAACAAGTGTACCAAAGAAGCATTGCCTACAGGCTTTGAGCCACATCAGGCAGTTGTTTTACAGGTTTCTGACAGCACAAAGGCTTACATTGACGCTTCAATGGAAAGCCTTGTTAAAGGTGGAATGAGTGAAGCAGACGCAAAGAAGAAGGTACAGGATAGTCTTATTCCTATGTTCGGATATGACTATGCTAAGAAACAGTACGTAATGACTTCTGTTGCTCCGGCAAAAGACGGAAAGGTACAGGACAGCCTTCTTGAACAGACATCTATTCCAATGTGGAATATCGGCTGGCTCACAAAAATCATCAAACAGCCTTTTGCAACAAGCCACGCAAAGAATCTTGTTTCTGTAGAATCTTTCGGAAATGCTTGGGCTGACGTTATCGGACTTTTCAAGGAATCATTTGAAGGTTACGGTAAACTCTCAACAACTGCAAAAGGAAACGTAAAACAGAACAACTCTAACCCTGTTACAAACGAAGCAAGCCAGATTGTAGCAGAAGTATACAACATTTCTGTTGAATATGAATCTGACGTAATGGAAGATATTAAGTCTAAACAGGCTGGTAACTTCGTTACTGGACAGATTAAGGCTGACAGAGAGAAGTATGCTATGATGATTTTGGATCGTATGCAGGATGCTCTCATCTACTATGGTTCAAAAGAAGCAGGTATTGACGGTCTTATCGACGTTGCAAACGTAGAAATCTACAGTGGAACTCCTCTGTACAATATTCTTACTTCTGCAAGCACTACAAAAGGTGCTGATATTGTTCTTGCAATGAACAAACTCATTGGTGATTTCTTAAGAGAAAATCACTATATGGCACGTGAACTTAAAATCAATGTTTCAGAATACGTATTCCAAGCATTGACACAGACAGTTTACTCTGACCAGTACAACCCAGCATCACCTTTACAGGTATTGCAGGGTAATTTCAAGGGACAGAACGCTCTTGACGGCGGTCTTGTACAGTGTAAATACACTATCGTATCTGATACAATGTGTAATCCTAATACACCGTTCAACCCTTCAAATTACGACATGTGTTTCATGACTGTTCCTAAGATTAACGATGCTCTTACAGGAGAGCAGGATTCTTTGGTAATTCACCCAGAATTACTTAAGAGTTACATGGTTCCTGCTTTATGGCAGAGAACAGGTCTTTTGTACACAATGTACAAACGTATCGGTGGCATTATTGCTCCAATCGAAGGTACAGTTAAAGTAGTACAGGGTCTTGGTTATCAGGGCTAACTGATTTAATGTCCTCTGCTAAGGTGGAATCCCTCTTGGCAGAGGATATTTTAATATCTTTTAATTATTGTGCGTATTACATAATAAACAAATCTATAAATAACTAGACAATAAGGATTTTGTGCTGTATTATAAAAGCACAAGGAGATTAAAATGAAGTATATTAAGAACACCTTGAACTATGCAGTTCAATTCAAGACAATTAAAGAAGGAAAGGAGCAGACCTTCGTATTTGACTGTTTCCGAACTTATTCGGATACAGGCAATGTAGCAACTACAGGTATTACACCTATCATGGAAAATGACTATGACTACCTCTATACAAATGTAAAGGTATTTAAGGATTTCGTAGATACAGGTAAACTTGTTAATTCAAAGAAATCCGAAATAAACTCTGTTGCTTCTAAGATAGACGACTTGTCTAAGGAAAATGAACTTCTCAAAAAGAAACTTGAAGAGAAGACAAAAGAGGCAAGTACAGGAGAAACAGAAACAGTTAAGAAACTGGAGAAAGAAAACGACGAAAAAGATTTAGTTATTAAGAGTCTTAAGGCACAACTTGAATCAGCAAAGAAAAAGAATACGAAGAAAGAAGACGACAAGGAAGACCAAGAAGGCTTTTAATCGCAGGCAGGAGATATTGTAATGCAGGTGAATACGGAAAAAGGAATACCACCACGTATAGAACGTGAATGGTTCAGGTCAAGATACGGACAAAACTTCCCTGACTTTTTGGAAGAATCAGAACAGAATGATGAACTTCTCGATAATGCCATAGATACTGTATACAATATCTTTGCCGGAGTCCAAGATATATGGACACATCTGGCACGTGACGTATATGTGAACAAGACCCAGATATGCTACGGTCTTTTAGTTGCTTGGTACCTTACGGATATGTACCCAGAACATGCAGAGGGAGTAGCATCATCTGGAGGCATACCTATTAAAGCAAAGAAAATAGGTGGCACACAGATAACTTATGCTGAAAGCGGAAGAAATGCAGGGGCTAAGAACAACGCTGATCTGCTGGCTTCTCTGAAAAGTAACGCCTTTGGAATGAAGGCTTATTTAATGATAAAGACATCTGGAAAGATTAATTTCTTCTTCCAGTACTAACGGAGGCACTTATGTACTTTACAGTCAAAAAACCAATGAAAATAGGCAACAGATACTACAAACCTTGTATTTGTTACAACCTTACAGAAAACCTTAATTCAACGGTTTCAGACCTCGTGAAACTCGGAAAAGCCGAGATTTTTAACGCTCCTGTGTTCTTTCAGAACGGAAAAAGGCTTGTGAAACAGGCAGAAAAGGATAAGGCAGAACAGCCTAAAGTCCTTCCTAAGAAAAAGGATAAGAAAGTAAAGGCTGAACCTGAGCCAGAGAAAGTGGAAGAAATCACAGAAGAAGACTCCATAGAAGGATTCTAGGAATGGCAGGTGTTTACGGCTCACAGTTAGTGTTCTTTGCAGAACAGTATCGTACAGTTGAGTATTTCTCTATGAAAACTGATATTGTTGCAGGTTACTCGGACAGGACTCCTTTGGGTACTGTTCGTGGTGTTTTCCAGTATCTTAAGCGTGGGGAACTCATGAGGGATAACGATACTCTGTCAGACGTAAACATTCCTACTTTCTGGACAAGACAGAAATTGCAGGCAGGAAACTTCATTAAACTTAAAGGTGATGAGGATATTTATAGAATAGTAAATCCTTCTGACTGGCGACATGAAGGAGATTTCTGCATTTACGTACTTGAAACAGTAACAGGAAATACTGACGAACAGGAACCGTTTGAGCACGTAGATTTAGGGCAGGACGGAGGTTTCTGGTGAGAAAGATAGATTATTCAGATCCGGTAGCCTTGAATCAATGGGAACGTGATGTAACGGATTCAGACGGATTACCTCTTGTAATTCCAAAAAGATATGAAGCCGACGTTCAGTTCCCTGAACTTGAAAAGAATTTCGACTGGCAGATTACATATAAATTTTCTTCTTCCCGAAGAAAAAACTTTTTTGGTATCAGAAATAACAAAGGAAAGAGAGTAAAGTATGGTTCTGATAACATGACTTTCAGAAGGCTTTACCTTATACTTTGTTACTTTAACGGAGGAGTAAGTTTTATAGACGACTATCTACAGAACGTTCTGCCATACAATCATTTAGGGAAAGAAATAAACGATTATCTGTCTAAGATAAAAGAGGATGCAGAGGCTAGTTGGGAAAAACTGCTGGAAGACGCTCCTAGAAGAAAGATAGATAATCAGATATATAAAAGGTGGCGACCTAAGTTTGCTATGCTTAGAGCATCAACTAAAAGCAGTATAAAGGCTAAAGGTGAGAATCTGGCTAGAAGAATAAAGGAAGACTTGGTAATGGCTCTTGCTGACGGCAGGGTTCCTTTATCAACACACGTTGTTTCTAGAGCAACACAGGAAAAACGTGAAAGAGCAGGACTTAACCCTACTCCAAGATTCTATGCTTCTAGTCAGTTCATTAACAGCATTACTTTATACTTCAAACTGGAGAAAAAAGGAAAATGGAAAACAGATATTTCGGTGTAAACTTTAGCAACTTAAGGAAGGCTCTCTACCTGTTTTATTTTGGAACGGACAACGGAGCGTGTAATGATTTTGACTCTCCTAAATACAGATACATAATACCAATGCAGGGGTCTTTTGAGAATCCTCTGCTTGAAAATGAGAATCCGGCGAAAGATACTTTTATTCTGTACTGGATAGAGGAAGATAAAAGTCTTACACAGGACGATTACGTAGTAGATAAAGACACTAACATAGGATATGACAGACAGAAGTGTGTTGCAGACATTCTTTTACGTTTCACAGGAAAAGAAGCAGAAGATTGGGTAAAAGCACTTCGACATCTGGCTAAAAGAAACGGAGTAACACAAATTTGGAGTGGCGTTTGTAACGCTGAAAAGTTAGAGTATACTTCCCCGATTATTCCACGTAGAGTTGATTACTTTGGAAGAACTAGTCAAATTGCCTTTGACATTAGGTTCAAACTGTATTATGATGAATGTATCTCTACTGGTTGGAAGCCTCTCGAAGGGGTGGACTTCACTATACAAGGTGAAATTACCATAGAAGAATAGTTATAGGAGGAAAAACCGTGAATTATAACTACATTGGTTCAGTTGCAGAACGACTTATGAAGTTCCGTTCTTCGTTGGCATCAACAGAAGAAGTGAACGAAAACTTGTTCAATGCAATTTCAATCTACATTCCGAAGTCTATTGCTACGGCACAGTTTGATGCAGGTGCTTACGATTCTAGCGAAGTTACAGCAACATCGTTCGCTGTAATTACAGTTACTGCTGACAATTACACAAGCGTTCTTGAATCTACTGGTGCATTGTATTCGCAGTGGCTTCCAATTTTCCGTGACGGCTCTAACTTAGCCGTAACGTTGTACTGTATCGTATTTGACGATACAAGTTTCAGTCCTACTCTTGGGGCAACTTCTATCTCTTGGGAACCTCTCTCAAAGGCTTTCAAGGAACTCTACTTTATCTCATACTTCAAGTGTCTTTTCAGCGAGCACTATGACGGTTCAAAAGTAGAACATGACCCAGCAGAAACAGGGGACTATGACGACTCAAATTACTTTGATCTCGCTCTTTGTCTTTCTGCCCTGTGTGAAGGGGAAGCAACTTTGTCTATGTTCCTTTGTGAAGCACATCTTGAAGTGTTTGAAGAAGGTTCAGCAGACGCAAACGCTTGTAAGGTAATGTCCATTACAAGAGGTGATGAAACTACACACTGTACAACATTTGTTGGCTCTACTCTGGCTGACAGAGCAGAATATTTCTGGGGTTATGTAAACCTTATAGGTGGAAACAGAACATTCTTCGTTATTCATAACGGTTCTGTAATGATACCTATTGTTCTCGCTTCTTGGTTTGAAGACGAAAACGGTTCAGGAGAATTCGTAGGAAACAAACTTGCACGTATCCGTTTGAGCGGAAACAAAGTAAAACCTACAGGTCTTCCTTCTGAACTTAATTCAGACGTAAATAAGAACTTAGGTTCTTACATTTACGACATTCTTGATGCTAAGTTCGTTGCTTACTTCATTTCAATTTCAGGTAACACACTGAACAATGCTGAAATGTTCAGCGACAGAACTGTATCTAATTTCCCTGTGACAGCATCTATGATTTCTAAATGGATTGATTACAATACTTCACAGGATTTGGCTAACTGGAGAGATGCACGCTCTACTCTTACAAGTCCGGTACTTTGTAATGAAGAAGCGTACGCAGAAATCCAGAGCATGCTTGTAAAGAACATTCAGAAGTTCACAAGCACAGGAAGAATAACAAACATTGTACTTAACTTCCCTCCATTCAGTGAGGCTAAGCAGGGCAATGACCTTAAAGGTACAATGGTTTGGAGAGCAACCTATATTGACGATTTAGGCAAGGTCGAAATGACTGGAGCAGTTGATTTCTAAGGAGGTATGAAAAATGGCTTTTGGTAACAACCGTAAAGGCAAACAGCCTAGAGCACACTTCCAACTTGCAGGTGGCTCTTTAATTAAGTTTAGACACCCTTATCTTGCTGGACAGATTGAAGTAGGTTCAAGTGGTGTAATTGACGAAATTGATATTTCTTCTTGTTGTAAACTCGAAGGAAGATTCTTTGAAGCAAATCCTAATCAGGATTCTGCTAAACAGACAGTACTCGTAGATAGTTCTACAGTTACTATCTGTAACAGACTTCTTAATGGTACAATCACAATGCCAGTAGTAAGAACTACAGGATTAGTTGGTACAGGTGATTTCATTGCCTGCTGTCAGTTAATCAAGAGTATTGGTGATTCAGTTGGTGGACTCCTCTACAAAACCGACTTTATCAACGGAAAGGCTCTTACAAAACTCTACTACGGTGTTACTGTACAGAAATGTCCTGACGACGTTTCAGAAGGTAATGACGTTGCTGTTTACAATATCAACCTCCTTTATGCTGGTTGGATTGAAGCACAGTCTGACTCTGTTGCAGAAAACAAAAAGAAAATCTGGGCTGTTGGAAATGCAAACGGTCTTGAGGCTTACTTTGCTCCATACTCTTCACAGAACGACGCTGGAAACGGTGGAACTAAAGATGTTCCTCTCTCTGTTGATAACTCTGGATTGGTTGGCTCTACTCTTGCTGATAATGTTACTACAGATCAGGAAGACAATGAGGACGAAATCGGAGTTGCTACTGGAGATACTTACAGCGAAATTATTCGTGACGGTACTGCAATTAACTCTTAATTGACCTTTGTGCTATGAATAAACCGCAGGAGAACTTCTCTTGCGGTTTTTTATTTTATAGTTTATAATGAGTATACAATAAGGAGTATAACATGACAGAAAATGTATTTTTAGACGCTTCCTCTATAAAGAAAAAGGACGCAAACGTAAATAAGGCTTATCAGGTAAAAATGGAGAATATCATTTTTGAGTTTCCACAAGGTTTTACACCCTTAAGACTTATCGAAGAGTGTAGAGCACTGAACTGTCTTGACTTGGAAAATCCAGATAATTTTGACTTTATGTATGATATTACTATGCAAATGCTCGCAGGAAAGCCAGTATTCGTATATTTTAAGACAGACGACGGGGGCAAAGTGGAAGTAGACCATTTTGTAGTAACGGACAGGTACATGAATTTAAGGGGTGTAGACATCATAGACTTATACCCTGTGATTGTAAACTGGCTTGTAGAATTCGTAGCAGGTGAACTAGCAAAAAAATTTCCTCGTTCATTAGAAGATATACGCTCGCAAATGAACAAGAGGAACGAAGAGCGTATGAAGAAGGAGAAGGAACTGGAGAAAACGGGGGTAAGGACTTCCTTTTAGAAAGGATTAATGGTATAATTAAAGACAAGTTTGAATACGGGCATTTTCTGTATATGTACTATTCATACTTAGATGATTTTCACTGTGAGCCTACTAACTGGGCTGACCTGTTTGAGCGTAATTCATACAAGGAAGCCAAAGGTGACATTCAGAAGGTGCTGAATGATTTTTATTCTAAGGATTAGTGTATGGGAAAAGGAAGAAGTCTTATAAACTCTATTATTGGATTACAGAAGAACGCTCTTAGAGGCGGTAATAGAGGTTCTGGAAATAAAGAAGGATTAGGTGATTTTGTAAATGTGCCTACTACACGTCAGGGTGATTTGACTGCCTATGATTTCAGTGCGGAAGACATCAAGGAGTTAGATCAGAATCAGCAGTTGATTGAAAGTGCTGGCATTGAATATCAGCAAGACCAGAAAGTAGGTCAGTTACTTAGAGCATTAAAATCAGCAAACGACTCCTCTTCTTTGTACGGCATTTCTGCAAAGAAATTAAGTGATTCTGGTTCCATACATCAAAAGGCTTTCGTAGATTCTGCAAGTGCACAAAGAACATTGGACGCTCTTAAACGAAAAGAGGCTAGTGATAAGTTTTTGAACGGATTACAGGGTTCTTGGTTCAAGACAACAGGTGCTGGAAGTTATGCAGGCTCACGTACTATTTTCGGTAAGGATAATCAGGAAGCATTTAAGAGAGCACTCGAAGCAATGGGTGGAAAGGCTGTTTTCTCTGGAGAAACTGCATCTTACTCTTATCCTCTTACTGACGAAGAAGTCTACGGTAAGACTCCTAACGTTAAAGATTTGAAGAACACGAAATGGTGGAAGACTAGGGACGAAAGGGCTTCTGCCAATATAGCAAACATAGAAGAAAAGAATTTCGGTGACATTTTCAGACGTGCAGATGCTGACAGACGTAAACAGCAGTCGAAAGACGAAGAACAGCAGAAAATGCAGGATAAGGCAGAAGAAAAGGAAAACAAAAGAAAGACTCTTACTGCCTTTTCAAAGACCATAGCAATCATAACAATTCTCACGGATATAACAAGGCGTATCCTCACTTCTGTCTTGTCTTCTGCAACAAAAGCAAGGGCAGACGCTATACAGGCTAACGCTCTTGGAATGACTTACTACCAGCAGAGAAGTTTTAATCAGATAGACAGGGCACATGGACTGGCAGAAGGAACTACTACAAACGCTATCGCTGACTTGCAGAACATGTTCGGTGACGTAACAAATCTTGACGAGAAGGCTTTAGGTTCCCTAGCACGTGTAATGGGAGGTAGTGTTTCTGAAATGGTACGCTCCGGTATGGGAGGTCAGGAACCTGCAAAACTCCTTGAAATGATAATGAACAAGTATTTTGACCAGTTCAAGCAAGGAAAGAATTCTTTAGGACAGTACGTAGGACAGGATCAGGCTTTAAGGGAACTTACTACTGTGCTTAATGAAATATCTCCTAATCTTGCACAGATATTCTCTACTATGGCAGTACAATCTAAGACAGGCATGTACAAAGGCAGATTTAATGACTATACAGAGTATCTGGAAACTTCTATGGTAAACAGAGGAGGTCTTACAGATACCGAACTCTCTGCTTTTGTTGCTCTTGGCGATGTCGTAAACTCTACTAAAGACGTATTCGCACAGATAGGTGAAACATTAAAGACTAAGTTTGCTAACAGTATTTCAGACCTCATAGGTATTATAAATGATACACGAATAGGAGAAAGTGCTGATAAGAAGGAAGAGCACAATAAGAGAAATCGTGAGAAGTTAAAGAAATCTCTTGCTGTAGACGAAGAGAGGCTTGCACTTGACCGAATGATTGTCGAAGGTGGTTTAGGCAAAGGTGAGTATGCAGAATTCGCTGATTTGTCTTTAGAGGATATTCGTAAGTACGCAGAGAAAGACCCTAATAAACTTAAAGGTGAAGAAAGACAGAAGGCACAGCACGTACAGGACTTACTTGCAAAGGCAAGTCTTTCTTCTGACCAGAACATGTTTGCACACATAGGTCAGGCTCTTGCTACAATGGACAGAATGGACGACATAAACAAACAACTTGCAAAGAAAAGCGGTAAGGTTATGTTTAACGAAGCAGAGCACTCTGACGAAGGAAAGGCACTTGCTGACAGAAACCGTATGCTTGCTTTAAGACAAGGTTTTACAGACAGTAATGGAGGGTCATGGGGTGCAAATAATCTGTACGCCCAGATAGCAGGAACTAAGGAAACTGCATTTAGTACCGTAGATTTATCTAAACTTGATCCTAACGCTTTGAGTGCACTACAGGCTACAATGGCTAGGTATTACGATGAGTATGGACACTCTCTTTACAACGTGAATGAAGAGGGGGGCGTATCTCTGGATGCAAGTTTCGGCAGGAAGACAGGAAAAGGAAATTACAGTGACCCTATGTTGAAAGCAATGATTAAGAATTATAATGCTACAGTAGGAGAAGGTCAGAAGATAGAAACAACTGCTTTTGGTAATATCACTGAAAAAGGGTATGAGCGTGTACTTTCAATTCTTGAAGCAGGTGAAAAGGCAAAACTTAAATACATGAATGAAGACGGCTCAATAGACGAAAAGGCTTTCCAGCAGGACTCTTCTTACAACCTGTATTCTAAAATGAAGAACGCAGAACTTTCGGGTTTTGCAGATTTAATGACAGATACGAGTCTTCCTTTTGGAGAAAGGGCTGATTCTATCAGAAGTTTTAAGAACAGTGCAGAGGCTATGGAAAAAGAATTGCAGGAACAGGCAGAAGCATTGACTAAAGTTAATTCAAGCCTTTTGAGCACAGGTAGTACAGTTGAGGCTATCAGGGACATTGTAGCACAGGCTAATAGCAGTGACTCTACTACTGCTTATTTGTACAGAAGATACGAACAAGGAAAGACCGATGTCAAAGTACAACTCGTTCTTAAAGACGAAAAGGGTAACGTAATTATGACTAAGGACATAGTAGGTAAACCTCTTGCAAGTGGTGCTCAGAACAGTGCTACTGTTGTAAGCGAAATACCTATAGAAGATGCTGTAAAAATGGTAAATCAGTAGGAGGAACGATATGGCAACTAATGAAGGAAGGTGGCTTTTAAGTTTAGGTAAAGGTGAGAAACTAACTACATTTGTTACAAGTATAAAATACAGTTCTGCTGTATCCAAAATGCTCAATAATATAACTTTCTTATATAATCCGAACTGGCGTTTTGACGACTATGAAACGAATACACTGCCAATAGGTTTTTTCTTTGTAAAGAGTTGTAACGAACAGTCAGAATCTGAAATAAGCCAGAAGGAAATGTTGTTTTATAATTCTCAAAACTCGGACAATCCTAGTGCTACATCTGGAGGACTCTTAGATGTAGTATCAGATAACATTGTACTAAAGCCTAAGAAGTACAGGCTGGACGTTCTTGTTCCTTTTCAACCGGACGCTGTAGCAAATCAGTTTCATATAGATTATGATACTATAAGTAATGTTACTGCTTTTGAAGTAAGTAATATGTTCAGTGGAGGGGAAAATGCAGACGTTAAGAAAACTATGGGTATAGTAAACCAATGGGTTTCAAGCGGTGTTTCACTTATACGTATGCTTATGAAGGCTTTGAGTGGAAGTACAAGCATGTCTGCAAGTGGAATATTAAATCTTTTGCATGGACAGTCAGACATAAATAAAGTTTCTCTGGACGCTATGAGGCAGTCAAGGGGAATCCTTAAAATGAAAATGTGGAACGGCTGGAGATTCAAGTACGTTTCGATAAGCAACATTGATTTGAACAAGACAGGTGAAAATGACGAGTGGTACGAAGGCTCTATTACAGTTCAGGAAATGCCTGTAGTTACATTAAGTTCACAGAATACGGAAAAGAAATTAAGTGGACTTGGTAAAATGCAGAGAGGTCTTACCAACTTTATGTCTGGTACGCTTAAGAAGTCTATAGACTGGATCACAAATAAAAGTGAATAGGAGGAGCACAAATGACAATTAATCTTGAAGCAATTAAATTCGACAACAATTACTTTGCTACGGACTTGCCTTCTGGCTTAAGACTTATCATGTACTCTTGTGATGAGAGTATAAAGGACGATAACACAGGTGAAGATGTAGACGTAAAGGAAATCCTTCTTGTTTTGGAAGACGAAGAAGGAAACCAGACTTTATGTTCTTCCGTAATAGGAATGTCTAACGACTTTTTCAGTCTTAAATCTAATGTAGAGGAATTGCAGGACAAGAAACTTAACATAGATAATAAGGCTTCGTGTTTTATAGAGGTATTTGAGGAATGAGTAATTCTTGGTTTATAGATTATAAAGAAAGGGAACAGAAGGCAGGTAACAACGGACGCATTGAGTGGAAAGAGTATGACATTTTCGACAGGGTTATAAATGTAAAACTTACCACAGGAACACCTAAAGGTGAAGGTGGTGTCATACAGAAAATGGACACTTATGTAATCCGAAGTGACTACGAAATGTATAACCCTAAGATTTGGGACAGGGTTGCTGACGGCACTTTATCTAATTCTTCTGGTTGGACTGTCCGTAAGTGTGTGCACAAGCCTTCTATCAAAGTACAGTATAAACAGGTTGCAGAAGGAACAGCCATACAGATAGATATTTATATATCAAACTTTTTTATGCTTACTAAGGACGGAAAGACACTTTTGCAGTTTAACGCAGAGGACTATCCGTTACAGGAAGTGGAAGTACAAATGGGATATTTCGGTCAGTTCTCAAAGCCGTTTAGAGAAGCAGACAGGCTTCCTACTATTGCAGAACTTTATGAAATGAAGGCTCCGGAGAACGTACAGACACTTATTTGTACAGTGGAATATGTGCAGACTGATAAACTTCCTCCTGACTCTACTCTTCATATTCACGGTTTTGTGGCTAATTCTTACGGTTCTTCTGTAGGCAAAATCAAGCAGAAGGAAATGACTTTCTTTCCTCCTGTTCTTGACGATAATAAGCAGATGAATAATATTGCTCATTGGGCTTATAATAATGTTACAAGACGATTTTTAAGAAAGACTGCAATGGACAAGGATATAACCCTTTACATAGATAACGGATATATGCAGTATTCTGATGCAGAGGTTTATGGAATACACGTATTTATCTCAAAGGGCGTTATAACTTCGTCTGATCTGATAGGCTTACAGTATCAGAAAACCAGTACAGGTTCCTATAAGTCTACAGCCTTTTTTGGTGGTGCTCCAAGATGTGAAACGGCTGTAAAGACACTTAACAGCCTTAAAATGTTACTTGGCTCTAATTACTGTTTTAAGATGTTATTGAACGGAGATTACATTATTTATACAAAAGAAGAGTCACGCAACGCTACATTCTTCAACACTTCAAAGTGGTATACATATAATCCTTATCTCAATAATAAAGTGACTAAAGTAGACATACCGAAGGAAGAGTACGATAAGGTACCTAAATGGATATGGGAAAAGGCTCTGATTAACCTTGTAGAACACAGTTGGGCTGAAATAATGGCTCTTACAAAAAGTGCTACAACTGACGGGCAACTTGACTTAAGGGTAGAAGGTGCACGAGAAACGGCAAAGGCTAATGTAGTAGCGTTTGAAAGAATTAAATCCGAAATGCTTGAAAAGAACATACTTCCGGCTGTTTACAATATTACAACCGATGCTTTGTGTACTATCGTATGTCCGTTCTTTATGTTTATAAATCCTTTTGACACGGTATACTTTTCAAGCAGGTATTCTCTTGGAGGTCTTGTTTCGTACTATGCTAACTTCGGTGCAACAGAGAATGAGTTTACTATCTTATGGCAGGATATTTCGTTTGCTACTGTGGAAGATGTAAATGAATGTACTATGGTTGCTACAGGAAGAAAATCTTAGGAGGAATTATGATTGGAACAGAGGAATTACAAGAAGCATTGAGTACGTCACAGTCAGATGTTATAAATATGATTCTTGAAAGAAGATACATAATAAGTTACGGAGTTGTTACAGATGTAGTAGACGAAGGGCTTGTATCAGTACTTTGCTCGGTTGCACAGGGGGCACAGGGAATTATGACAATGGTATGTGTGCTTGCTAATCTGGCTAGTGATACACTTACTGTAAACGTAGTGCCTAAAGCAGGGGACAAAGTACTTGTACTCTGCCCTAACCTTTTCGACCCAGATATGTTCGACCCAGAACAGAAAGAAACTATAGTAAATGAAAGAGCACACGGTTACTCACCTTTATACAGCATTGCGATACCTATTAATCAGTACAAGACAAATGCACATAAAAACACAGTTACTTTTGAAGACGGTACAGTAAAGGCAAAACTTGCTTACGACAAAGATAATGATAAGAACAACGCAGAACTTGATATAAATGCTGACGGCTCTCTTACTTATAAGAACCCTAATACTACGCTTACAGTAAGTGCAGAAGGTGATATTTCTATTGAAACTAAAGGTAAATTTAGTTTTAAGAATGACACTACGGACTTGAAAACAGTCCTTTCTGACCTTGCAACCCAGATAAAGAATTTGCAGACTTATGGTAGTCCTGCACTTCATTCTGTAATGCCTTCTTCCCAGACGGCTATATCCAACTGGGAATCAAGTGAACTGAACGCTTTAATGGAGTAGCCTATGGCTTTTTCTGTTAGTGCTTTAGAAAACGACCTGCTTGCAGTATTCAACTCAATGACGGGCGGTGATGATCATGAGTTCTCTGGAGGAATTACGGATGCTTTCAAAGCCTTCGTAGAAAGCGGAGAGCCAAGCACGTCCGACTACGGTACAATTTCCACAGGTGTCTTCACGGGAGCATCCACAGACGGAACTATTACTGTTTCAAGCACAGACTGTGCCAGTATAATTTACTCTGCCTGTGAATACGCTAAGGAGCATGATACTGGAGGAGATAACTACATAGCAGAAAAAATTGCAGAAGGATTACAAGACATGACCGATAAGGCTGTAGTGGAAACGCAGGTAAGCGGTAATACTGTTCCACCTACACCGCCTCCTCCTTCCATTCCGACATCTGGTACAGCAAAGGGAGGAATAACCTGCACTACTGCAAGCGTAGCCGAAGGGCTTAAAAGCGTGTTCGGTTTAATGAGAAGTATGACCTCTGGAGGAAATACGTATCTGGCACAGGAAATGGCTGTTTTAGTCAATACGTGTCTTCTTGCAGGGGTTGTAAGCACACAAGGTCAAGGCAATCTTTCAGGTTCCACAGGGACAGGAAATGCAACTTGACGGCAGATATAAAACGAGGTATAATTTGACCTATGGATTTCAAGGTATATACAAAGGAAGAAGTAAAACAGCCTGACGGTAACGAATACTACTATGTTCCTAACATAATAGACATCGAACCGCAGATAGAACTTGATGAAAACAACAATGAAATCATTACAGGCTGTACGGTTTTTACAGACGAAAAAGACCTCATTGAACAGGAATGTGCTCTTGCTACTATATGGCAGAGAGGTCTTGACCCTGTATCCCCAGAAGTAGGGGTAAGGTGGAGCGAGGTAATCTTAGGTGAGATTAATGTCGTTCAACTTATGGAAGATTTAAGGGAGGCAGTCGCAGAAGTTACTCTGAATATAGTAATCATATTCGACGCAGTAACTGCACAAGACGGCACTTCTGTCTTACAATACACATTACAGGCGGTAGTATAATGAAAGTAATTACTTACACAGAAGCATTGACTGAATTATGTGATTGGTTTGATTCTATCATCTCACCAAGAACAATAGCAAGAATAAACACTAACATTATTTACCTTCTCTTTAAGGCTTTCGCTAAAGGCTGGGAAGTAATCAATAATGTAGTAGTAACCCTTACAAACAAGTTTGACCCTGCTAAGTGTTCAGAGGAAGACCTTGTGAGCGTTGGAGCAATAGTAGGCACTCATAAGAAGGCAGGCTCTGCAACCGGACTTCATGTAATAGTAACCAACACAGCAGAAACGCAGAAAACCCTTTATGCAGGTACATACACTTACGCTCTGGACGGAGAAATAAGTTTTGAGTTTGAGGTATTGTCTGACACCACGCTTAGTTCTTCTGAACACGTAGATTTTATAGCGATGTCGAATAAGATAGGAACCTATGAAGTTACAGCACAGACAAGCCTAGAGGTAACTTCTATTCAGACTATTGAAGAAGGAATTGTATTCTCTTGTACGGACAATTCAAACCTTTTGGGTGTTCCAGAGGAAAGTAACATTGATTTCAGAAAGAGAATTCTCACTGACTATTCAAGGCAGAACAGCATAGTAGAACTAGAAAGCGACCTTAGAAATCTTCCGTATCTCTTCGACTGTATTGTAAGATATAATCAGACTTCGGACACAGTTTCATTTGGTGGTGTAAACGTTCCTCCAATGACAGCAGTTATATTTTACTCTGGAGAAGCCAAGAACGAGATAGCAGACATAGTAGCAAGGAAGATTCTGTGTCCTACTGTATCTACGGCAGACAGTGTGGCTGTCAAGTACTACAATGATGCTTTTGCAAACGGCTACTATGAAGTGAATATAATACCGTTCAGTAAGTATCAGTACTCTCTGGACATCGTAATCAAAGTAGACACTAATTACGTAAACGCTTACGACGCAAGACAGCAGATACAGACACTTCTGTATAACAACTTCATCGCAGAAGTACATCATGATTTTGTAAAGGAAGACGACATCTACAGTGTTCTTAATGAAGAGAATATAGGTGGAGTTGAAGTTCTTTCTGTTAATCTTAAGGTGAACGGAACTAAAGTGGATTACGTAGAAGTTCCGGTTTCAAGTATTCCAGAATTAAGTTCCATTAATTTTGCGGAGGTATAATGTCAAAGGCTTTCTTTCGTTTCCTTAGAGGTGAATTAAACGGCTACTATCTCGAAAACATACAGGCAACTTGGAACTCATGTGCTTCTAGGTTACGTAGCGTTCTTCTGGACTTTAAGGCACAACAGTTTGAAAAAGGAAAAATCAGTGACGAAACCCTTTACAATCTCGGAAAGTTCGCAGGTATTTTTCTGCCTCGTATTCCTAAAAGTGAAGCCATTTCAAGTATAAGGCTTACAGAATCAGAGTACGACGAAGACCTCCAGCGTGAATTCTCCGAGAGAGGTCTTTTGAAAACTGAAACTGAAACGTTTGAATTCGTCCATAAGACCTTAGATGATACAGGTCTTCCTGATATAAACACTCTTGCAGACCCTGACAAAAGAAGTTCTCTTGTCGGAGAGGAAAGTGTACAGGGGTATATTTCTTCTGAAAGTACAGATGTACTGGACGATTACGGTAAGGTTCGACCTGAAAAGATACTTCCAACACCTCCGGCAGACGTTGCTTATTCTGACTTCTACGGCAATAAGTTCCTTTTTCTTTCTGAAATGGAACCTACGTATACACCTCTTTCTTATGGTGTATACTTTGATTTGTTTAAGGCTATGCAGTGGATTAGGTACAACGGAGTGTCAGTACAATCTATCGTCGAAGTAGTGAATATCATCTGCCCTTCTGGTCTTGTAACGATAGACAGCATAACGGTTTCTGCTAACAATGACCATTGGATAGTAAGTTACTCTACTGATTTGAGTATAGACATGGAACTTAAGTCTGACCGACTTGCAGTGTTCCTTTACATAATGAAAATAAAATTTCCACAGGTGGAAATGTCAGAAAATACATAAGGAGTAAAAAATGAGTATTCAGAATGATTTATCTGCTTTATCTACAGTAGAAGGCACACTCACATCAAACAAAGTAAGCCGTCTTGCTTATACACAGGAGGCTTACGATACCAATGATGCTGACGGTGTTACAGTGTACGACGTTGATCAGGAACAGAACATTCCTACCTCTTCACCGTCAGTAATGAAAGTAAATGAAACGGTAGTAGACAGAGGTTTTCGTTCACAGGCTTCTTCAATTCCTAGAATGTTCTTAAACCATTTCTTAGGAAGATTGTCTTACAACCTCAATAAAGTAAATGACATCATGGCAAGCCTTCTTTCTTCTTTGTCTGGTAATCTCGGTGTTGCTAACGGTATAGCAACTCTTGATTCTAATGGACGAATACCTTTCTCACAGTTACCTGAATCGGCTGTTGAGTACAAAGGTGGCTGGGACGCAAGTACTAACACACCTTCTCTTGCAGACGGAACAGGAACTAACGGTGATATGTATATAGTTAATACTGGAGGTACACAGGATTTAGGTAGCGGTAACATTACCTTCTTCCCTAACGACCGTGTTATCTATAATGGTTCTGTATGGCAGAGATTCAGTGCAGGCGACGTAAGAAGCGTTGCAGGACTTACCCCTGACCCTACAACAGGCAATATAGATATTACAGGTGGTGCCAGTTCAATTATGAGTGCCAACCTTACAGCAGATAAGGCTCTTGTAAGTGATGTAAACGGTAAGGTGTCTGCAAGTGGTGTTTCGTCTACTGAACTTGGCTATTTAAGTGGTGCAACAAGCAACGTTCAGAACCAGTTGAATGACAAAATGGGCTTTAACAGTAACGGCTATAAGGCACTAAAGGAAAACGCTTTTAATAAGTATTCGGCTTTTTCTCACGCCTTTAATGGCAAAAAAGAAATAGTTAAAGACGTTGTTTATGCTTATGGATATTACTATGTGACTACTGCTTCTGAAATAGGAGGTACAAACAAGGCACATGTCTATAAAGTTGATAAGAACTTTATAGAATCTTACTCTGATTTTGATGATGCTGATATTGTGTTTACTACAACAAATAATTCTATGTGCATCCATAAGATAATTTATGCAGAGGCACTTGACATGCTTGTTATTGCTATTGTCAGTGGTTCAAGCACAGGAGAGTCTGAGTCAGGTGTATGGTATTCTACAGACGAGGGTGCAACTTGGGTACAATCTAACTTAAAACATAGTATTAGGAATCTTGAATACGTAGAAGATTGGGACGATGAAGGCACTTACATATTCGTTGCAGGTGCTACATCAAATGCTAGTTTTACTTGGGTTACAAAGAACGCTTGGTACACAGAGGACATTACAGGTGCTTGGACTGCTATAAGAACTGACAGTGTTTTCAGTAATGGAATAAGCACTATTAAAATTGATCCAAGCAGAAAAACCGCATATCTCGGTTATCAACCTCATTCAAGTTCCGTAATAGGTATAAGTTGGTTTACTTTCGCAGACAAACAGACTGGACGTTTCACAGGAAGTTCTAATGCTAACGGGCAGACTATAATTTATATAGATATAAGTCCTAATGGACGCTATATGTTTATGGGTACGTACAATAAAGGATATTTCTGGTCAGTACGCTACCCAGATGCTAAGTTTAACGTACTAACTCTTCCTTCTACTTTAGGAAGTGAGAGAATATACAATGCTTTGTTTATAGACGACTCTACGGTTGTGTATACCACAAATAATTCTAATGCTATAAAATATATCAACTTAAGTAAAAGTACAGCGAACAGTTACACACTTAATTTGCAAGGGGAAGCAAGACGATTTAGTGCTGACTTAAGTGTAGTGTGCACTCGATACAGGTCATTATATAAGTATAACGGTGATTTTTACCTCTTTATAAATGAGAAAGAGATATGTAGGGCTGAATTGTTTTACCTTAGAAGTCAAACAAACTCTAACAATGACTATAAAGGCTTCACTTTGGATTTACTTAATGAATACTATGTAACTTCTAGCACTTGGGAAACTAATATGCTTAAAGGAGTTAATGATTTATTGTTTGTTTCTTCTGGAATATCAGGGTGCAGTATCTTTAAACTCCCTTCTTCTGAAACTAACTGGATAGATGTCATGAAGACCCTTGCAGAGAATGAAAACGGAGTACTTGTTCCTCCTGATACACAGGCTTGACAACCTAATTAAAAAGAGTGTATAATATTAAACATAAGGAGGAAATCGAATGAAAAATAAAATCGTTTATTTCATTTGTATTGCATTGGTAATTCTGGGAGCAGTTGCTTGTCATTTTGCTAAAATCGAAGCCGTACAGGCTACAGCGTTTGCTGTAACGATGTTCAGTGCTGGTCTTGCAGTTTCAAAACTCTGGGCTGAAAGAAAAGGCACTACACCTACTTGGCTTTTAATTCTCTCTCTTGTACTTACAGGAGTAGGGGCATTTGTAGCAGGTGTTACAGGAGTTCTCGCAGAAGAACAGATTACACAGATTATCGGTTATGTATTCTCTATAATTGCAATCATAGCAGGTATCGTCGTAGCATTTATTAAGCCTAAAACAGAGGTTGCTAAGGTGAGCCAGTCTAAGAAAAAAGCATAAGAAACATAAGATAAAAAGCATTTACAAAGCCTTCTTTTCGATATATAATTTAAGTCGGAAAGGAGGCTTTTATTATGTTACAAGGCATACAGCAGACAGATAAAAGACTATTAAAGGTAATTCAGAAATACGGTTGCCTTTTCCTTTGTTTCGCTTATTCTTCACCTATGATTTTCGCAGGAGAAGAAGGAATAAAGGCATTAAATCTTCTCTGGCTTAAAGCAGAAGACGAAGGGGTAATCTCTGGAGATCTGAATAGGGACGGAGATTACGATGATGCTGGTGAAGCAGAAGTAAAAAGTCATGACAAACTCGCAAAGATATTCGCACTAGATGTAAAGTATGACGGCTGTCACAGGCAACCAAAAGAAAAAATCCCTAAAAACGTAGCACATATATTCGGCTGTTACTTCTGGCACGGTACACACTTTGTTGTCCTGAACCGCAGGCTTGAAGTGGTATACGACCCTATGGGCTATTCAAACACCGTTGCTAACGGTTATCTTAAAACAATGAGGTGGTACTATGCAAATTAAAAAACTTAATGCTTATCGCATTACACACAAGGACGGTACGATTGAACGTATTAACGCTGAAAATTTGATACAGGCTCTGGAAAACACAGAGAAGACTGACTTACAGTCCCCTGTAATCCAGACCTTCATGATTAAAGAAGGCGTGGATACAGTAATGGAGGAACTGCCTCCAGAGATTTTATTTACAGCCGTAATTACAGGAGGAGAAGGTTCTCTTGCTACACCTGAAAGCGGTAAGATACACGTAGGAGATATGATTGCACTTAAAGCAATTCCAGCAAGAAACTACGCATTTGAATCTTGGTCACGCAACGGTGAGGTAATCTCGACAGAATCATCTTTCATGTATGAAATGACTCCTCTTGCTCCGAATGAGGATACAGCAGTATTTACAGCAAACTTCATTTCGGCTCCTGTAGAATGGACTGCTACAGTTTATCCAGAAGAAGCAACAGGTGCTGGCTGTGTCGCTTTCCCTGAAAGCGGTGTGTCAGAAGCAAACGCAGAACTTTCACTCATAGCAGTAGAAAAAGGTAATTTCACATTTAGTCATTGGGAACGCAACGGAGAAACCGTAGGCACTAACCTGATACTAGATACAACAGTTAATCCGCTTGCCGAAGGGGAAGAATCAGCGGTATACACTGCTGTTTTTGACGAACAGGAATAGCGAGGGATTAAAATGGCTCTGGACGAAAAAGACAAACTAACTATTATGGATTATGTAAACGACCAATTCAAAACTGTAAATGCAAAACTTGATAAACTCACAGAACTTACGGAACAGACACATTTGCAGGAATACAGACTCAACCAACTGGAAGAAGAAATAAAGAAAATGCAGGAAAACAGGTCTGCTACTATCTGGCGTGTGCTTACTCCTGTTCTTTCTTCTGCAATATCTGCTGTTATTTCGTTTATCATTGCCGGAGGACTTGTAAGATGAGTGAAGAGGAAGAAGTAAAAACAGAAGAAAAGAAAGGGCTTCGTGCTAGGGACGCTTCCCTTGCAGGAAAAATAGTCGGAGGCATTACTATCTTTACAGGAGGTGTCCTTCTTGTAACTTTAGTATGCTGTCACAAACTTACCTGTGAAGAGGCTCGTTCCCTGTTCCCTATCGTGCTGGAGTGCGGTTTCAGTATTATGGCTGTATTCGGAACGGTTGATCTGAACCTCATTATCGACAAATTCACAAAGAAGGAGTAGTGATGTGTGGAAAAAGATTAAAAATATTTTTGCTGTCATTGGTGCTTGTGTTGCCTCTGTCGGTATCGCCCTGTTTCTCAAAAGTCGTGCTGACAGACGAAGAAGCGACGGAAATAATGTCGGAACTGGAAAATGCGAAGAAGGAATTACAAACGCTCAAACAGCAATCGCAGACGGAGTTGGAAAATGCGAAGAACGCATCGACAGAGCAGAGGAAATCCTACGAAAAGCAATTAAACGAAGCCAACAAGGAAATAAAAAAGTTTCAGACGTGGACAGCAATTAACGGCTCTCTGGCGGTTACGTTATCCTTAATACTTTTATTTTTCTTACTGTAAAAGAAAAGCCCGATATTACATCGGGCTTTTTGTTATTTACCTTTTTGTTTAAGTTCATACTTCAAAATCTCGTCCTGTGTTTTCTTTCTTACATCATTGGACTTAAGGAATTTTACAGCCTTTATGATAGTGTAAATCTCAAATCCAAGCCATACAGGGACTGCAAGAAGTAACCAGAAAAGCCATATCTTCATACCGATAGACTTACCGATGATTTCAAGTACAGCAAGAACTACTGTAGTAGCAATTCCGCTGAACAAAAGGGAAGTAAAGTACAGGTTAAGAGAGTAGATAACCTGTGTACCCAACACTGCAAATGCTTTGAATAATCTGTTAAAGAAACCCATATTAATCCTCCATTTCAAAATTAAGTTCCAAAGAAGCCTTTGCAAGCATAGGCTTCTTTACGTCGATACATTTAAGCCCGTGAACTTCCTTAAGGTTGTACTTACCGCACAAAGAAGAGTTGTAGAACTTGTTTCTAAGTGCCTTGTACTGCAAGTTATCGGAATCCTCCAGTTCTTTGAGTTTTGCCGATACGCTGTTGTAGTAAAGGTACTTACCTTCAAAAAGTTCATCTTTCTTCACTTTAAGCGTCACGTTGATTGTATTCTTTACGACCTTCATTTTTCATTCCTCCTAAGAAACTTACTACCACACTTACACTAAGTGGACTGATAAGGTTTATAAATATGGCACTTAAAGTGCTCATTATGAACTCCAGTATACCGCCGTCGAGTCCCATAAGGCGACCTAAGAAAGCAAACAGGCTTTCCTTCCTGATTACGTCCTTCTCGTTTTTGACTGCATCAGGTTCTGTTTTTACTACGTCCATTTGGTCAGACAGGTTTTCCTGTAATTCCTTTTGTAAGGAATTAAGTTCCATTTGCTGTGTTCTAGTGGCATAGTCAAGGCTCTGTCTGTGCTCTATATCCTGCTTCTTAAGTTCAATACTTTCACGCAATGCAGTTTCTTTTTTCTGCAACATTTCAAGCGTAAGTCGCATTGAATTTTCCTCTTTTGTGTTAGCCTTGTTTTCAACCACCGTAAAGTTATACTTATCGTAAAACACGGATACGGTAGTTATCATTGAAAACAGAAGGACAAATACCCAGAGGGAAGCAAATATTCCGGCTAGTACAAGATGTCTTCTGTCACGGTACAAAAGGACAACCTCGAAGGCTGTTGAACAGTATACTGTAATTACAGCACTCATAAGCCATGCAGATATTTTATCTACGTAGTCAAAAAGGTAAGTAGCCGTATGCAGTGTAGAAATGTACATACTGCCGAAGGAAGTTATCATTAATGCTATACACATAAACATAATGCTTTTTGCAGTCTTTTCACCTGTCGTATTCTGACTGATCGGTGTTTCTGTTTCACATTCATTCATAACTTCATCTTCGTTTTCAAGGCTTTCTTCCTTTACCTTCTTTATGGCTTTTCTTCTAAGAACTCCTGTACTTTTTGCATAAGCGTAGTCGTACAGTTGCCCTTCCTGTGCCCTCTTGTCGTATTCACTTTTCAAATCTATTCCCTGTAAGTACTCTTCCTTAGTGAACGCTACTCCGTTTGCACAGATGTACTTATTCTCATCAGGCAGATATACGTAGGGAACTCCTAAATGTCTTGATATGTATTCTTTCTGTTTCATTTTATACCACACTCATAATACTATTTATCTTTAATGCTGTCAAGTGCTTTTCTAAAACGTTTTGTATGTTTTGTTTTAGATGTGCATAAAAGCACTTCCCAATCTTTTGTTGAAATTCTCTTCTCACCCTTGTTTTCAAGTTCTTCTTTCCACTGCTCACATATAGCGTTCGGAGCGATAATCAGAACAGGTCTGTCCTTTTCCTCTGCAATACGACAAGAGGTAAGAGTCTTTCCAAGACCACAGTCAAAGAGAAGACCGAAACTATCCTCGTCTTTATATTTTTCCAGAGCGTATTTCTGGTGTTTCCATAAATCCATACTAGACCTCCTCTATGATTTCCTGTGCAACCACCCTTCCGTGCTCGTCCTTTGCGATGCTACGGGTGATTTTCCTTCTGTACTCGTTACGTTCGGCAAGTTGCTTTTCAATCATGAGTCTTGCATGTTCCTGATCCAGAAGTCTTTGCAATGCGTCGTTTTCCTTTTTAATCTGGTTTTTCATGTAGTCTTCATAGTCAGCCTTACAAGACTGGTCTTCCCCGAAAAGCCATAAAAGAATTGCTATAAGAATTAACATAGTATACCCCCTTTCTCTCACTATGTAAATTATACTACGTGTATAATAAGTTGTCAAGTACTTTTTTCATTTTTATTCAAATTTCTTTCTAAGCCTATAGCCTATTCTTCTATATTCTTCGTATACAGGTTGCCAGATAATCTCGCATTGTTTCTTCTCTATAGGGAAAAATTTTTCCATTACGTCTAATTGTACTTGCAAGTCCAAAGAAAAAGGGCAACCTTTACACCCAGTTCTTTTGAAGTTGTATGGAGGATAATACAGGTTACAGAGTTTAATTTCTCTGCTCTCTATGTACCATGTAATGAAATCTTCATTAACAGGCAATAAAGGGTGAAACTTTTTAAGATTCTTCATAGATGTATCCGTAAAAACAGTACAGCCAGTCATTGACTGCCTTAATCCTCCCTCCTCTTTCCGCATACCTGTCATTGTAATATTTCTTTTATTATCTTTGCTCCAGTTGTCTGCAACTTCTTTTTTAAGTTTTTTACAGCATTTATCAGATACTTTGATAAGAAAATCTGGAGTAAAGTTATATTTGAGTTTATCAGGGCATAAAAATCTTTCTTTAGTTCCTTTACCTAAATAATTAAGTACAGTCTTACCGTATCCGCTATGCTGATAACACGATAATTTTTGTGCATGTTCTTTGCTTTTAAATGGGTAGCCGTATTCTTTTAACATCTGTTTTATGTTTTGAGTAGGCATTATAACCTCTATGCGTGAATCTCTCTCTCTCTTGTTCTACGTAAGCAACAACAGCGTTATACTCAATACCTGTATTTATGTAGACACGTGGTATTTTATTATCAGGTAATGCTTCGTCAATTAAGTAATGTAACACAGTACTGTCTTTACCTCCAGAATATGATATATAAGCATTGTGTTCCAAGTCATACTGTGTGTTTATTGCTCTAATTTTCGCTATCCTATCTTGTAGTAAGAACTCATTTTCCTTCATAATTCACTTCCTGTTCAAATTTCCTTATATAAGTTACGAAATCGTCAGCATAAATTCCCATAAGTATTCCGGCGGAAGAACCTATCGTAACTTCCTTTTCAGTCCCTTCAATACGATCATAGAACTGTATAAGTTCGTCTTTAGAATAATTTTCGTCAGAAAGGAAAAATGTCGTATAATCAATGAGAAGGTATTCATTAGTTAAGGACATAAGGAAGAGCACTTCTTCCTGTGAGTTATCTAAGTTGGTACTGTACCAGTTACCTTCCAGCATTTTGTACTCTTTCTTTGAATTCTTAACAGCGTAGTACTTAAGAAGAATCTCACCATACACCTGTCTTGCTGTGTACTTATTATCCTCGTATATAACCAGATATTGCGGTAAATCCTCATATCCGTTTACTATGAGCACATAGGATTTGTTGTCATACGAACAGTAAGTAATCTGTGTACAAAACTGTGCGAACTGTTCTACAGGTATGTACTGTGCATAAAGCCTTACAGGCAGAAGCACAAGCAAAGCAAAAAATAATTTTTTCATTTTATCACCTCAAACTTGCTATCATAGAACCAACAGCATTCTTTGCAGGCTCCTTCTTCCCATTCTCCTTTCTTAAACTCGCCCATAAACCAACCATTATGTTTTTTGTAAATCTTACACATCTTGCAAGGGTCTATTACAAGTGGAATATCGTTGATATATCCTTCATAAGATTTCAACTGTTCTTTAAGTTCTTTCTTTGCCATTATTCAACTCCTGTGGAAAATCTACATATTTCCAAGCCTTTACTTTCTTAAATCTTCCAAGTGTTCTAGTCTCAATCCAAACTTCCCCATTCCAAAAACAAAGCATTATATTCGGCAGATAATCGACATACACAATACAGGTTTTATGCGTTGTATCTGGTGTTCCTTCATAGTGCCATTCGTGTTCCTTCTGACATTCCTTGTATCCGTCAGAAAATCCGTCTGTATAAAGTGACTTATTGCTTGAATAGTTCTCGCATAGTTCTTTATATGCTTCTTCTCCCTGTGCTTCGTCTTTAATCGGACAATCAGAAATTGTCGTTACATTCAGTCTTGATTTTGCACAGGTTTTGAAACCTATATCTATTCCTTCATAAAAGGCTTTTTCTAACACATCAAAAATCTTTCCAAGGCTGATTTTTTTCGTGTAACCACCTTTTTTGAAGTTCAAGCCATTTGTCTAATTCTTCTGCTTTCTGTTCTTCTGTCATAATTACTCCTTTATTTTAGTTTCCGCCTTAAAAGTAAAATAACAGGTTTTCTTATTTTACTTTTCCACCAACCCAAAGTTTCTTAACTCCACAAACTTCTTTTGTGCAATCTTCACAAAGAATATCGGGGCAACCGTTACCGTTTAAGAATTGCTCTGCTTCCTTAAAAGTTCGTTTTGCAAAATCAGACATTTCTGTTTTGTCCACCCCTTGTAAAACGCTGTCAAGTAATTCTTTCTGATGTTTCATTATTTCTTTTGCTTTAGTTAAAAGTTCTAAGCAATCATTACAATGCCATTCTGTATTATAAACGCAAGGATTCTTATTAAGTTGATACCTTAGTTCTGCATTTTCCTGTTCAAGCCTTTCTATATCTGCCTTTCTGTTCTGAATGGCTAGTTTTTTGTTGGATAAGTCCTGTTCAAGTTCTTCAATACGCTTTTCTCTAGGCTCTGCACCTGCAAGGTAACCAAGAGAAAATATTGCACCATTCCAAAGGTTCTCACACCGTTTTCCGTACTTGGTGTCGTATTTTTCTTCTGCTTCCTTCTTCAATAATTCATCTTTAGTCATTTTCTTTACTCCTTTACTGTTTCAATCCAGAAAATATTTTCAAAATGACCGATTGTATCAACAATCTGCAATTCTCCGTTTTCTGTGTTAATAAGCACTTCTGCATTTTCATTAAATGCGGTGTCTAATTTTTCTTTAAGTTCTTTTACTGTCATAATTCTTTACTCCTTTTCATAAACATATTCGTATAAGCGAAAAACAAAAGTCATAACTCCTGTTGCAAACTGTCTATTTACATCTTTGTTTAACTGTTCTCTGATTGCAATTAACTGTTCATTGCCAAACAGTTCATCTTCAAAAAAGTTTACAAACAATTCACCAAGTAATTGGTATTGTTCTTCTGCATCCATATCCCATATTGCTTTTGCAATTTCTTCTATTGTTGGTTTTACTTCAACGTGGATTTCTCTTTCAATCATCTCTTTATCTCCTCTTCTTCCAACAAGAACAGTGAAGCATCTGCCGTACCTGTATCAAGCAGTTCCTGTCCTACCTTAAGTGCTTCTACTACCCTGTCTTCACAGGTTCCCTTACAAGTAATGTCAATAATGTATTTGTTTCCAGTAATTTCACCACGATAAATACGGTCTTCACTCTGGCTTCTATGCTCAACCGAATAACTTGAACAAAGGTAAACTGCATAGTTTGCGTTCTTAAGTTTATCAAGTCCGTATGCTCCACTCGCCTGATTAATGAAGATTATCTGTATCTCACCTCTTGCAAACCTATTGTAGTCTTCTTCCCTTTGTTTTGCTCCGATCTTACCGTCGTATATACCTACAGAGTAACCTAAGTCACGAAGTCGCTGAACACTATCGTAAAGAAGTTTTGTACGACTGCACCACACTACAACCTGTTCATTACCTATCTCATCTATCACTTCTTCCAGAATATCTATCTTAGGATTTTCCTTAAGTGGTACAAGAGTAACGTCCTTGTGTGGAAGTCCGTCGTCACCGATGTGCTCTTCTCCTTCGACAGGCTCATATCCGTTACAGATGTCCTGAAAACGAAGGTACAGTTTAAGTCCGTTATCTACTACGATATTGTCAGTACAGTGCTGATTCTGTAACTGCAAATAAAGTTTCTTCTGCTCCTGTGTAAGTTCAACGTTGTATGTCTTATAGAGTTTAGGAGGCACATCACGTACAGTGCTTCTTTCAACCTTAAGACACTTGTCACCAATCCGTTGCCACAGTTCGTCCAGATTCTTAAATGGAGTATATTCTTCGTGTGCCATGATGTGATAGCAGTCTTCTCTTGTAATACCGTAGTAAGAATAGATACTGTCCATTGTGCCTGACAACTTGACTCTGTCGTCCTTGTTACGCATGAGGCGTGCTCTTATAGTCATGTAGTCTTTCTTAGGTATCGTAGTTCTTGCTCCTCTTACGGCAGGAAGGCTTCTTCTGATTACGTAACGTTCTGCAAAAGCATACATGCTTTCAGGGAAGAAGTTAGCACAAAGGAAATTCATCTGGTCATAAGCGTTCACTGGAGATTTTGACATGAAAGTTCCGGTAAGAATACATCTTTCACCGATATTGTTCAGCGACAGAATAGCCTGTGTTCTTTTACTTTTCTTAGAATCCTTGCAAGGCTCATTGGTCTTTATCTTTGAACTTTCGTCCAGAATAATAAAAGGCTCTTGATTAAGACCTGCAAGGTATTCCTGAACTTCTGGTGGAACTACACCCTTCTGAAAACTTTCAAGGCTTACAATCATCGCTTTCATATTAACTCCTTATATGCTCTGCTTAAGTCCACTGTGTTATTCTCGCTCATGTGATAGGGGCTTGACGGCTCAAAAAGAAAACTTGCAGGGAAAAAATGCAGACGGCTTTCTTTAGCATCGTATGCAACAATGTCAATCTTAAGTTCACTGCACTGCTTGTAGAACGCCGGCTGGGTAGGCTGGAACTTGATCTTTCCTGTCTTGGTGTACTTAAACTCCATAAGTTTAGTTACGCCTGTCTTCTTGTGTATACACAATACGTCAGGAAATCCCTGTACAGTTTCTTCCGTTTCAATACAGAAATAGTAACATTCAGGTTCCGTGTAAAATGTAAGATATGCTCTTTTGAAAGTCTGTTCGTTTGTAGAACCTTTCACTGTTTTGTTATTTATGTTTATAAACATAATCCTGTCCTCCACTATGTAAATTATACTACGTGTATAATAAGTTGTCAAGTACTTTTTTCAAAAAAGACCCCATATTTCTATGGGGTCAGTAACAATTAAAATGGAGTTTCAAAACAGGAAAAGTTGCTTTACTTCCTTGCTTTTATACTACCACTAAATTACCGTGCCGTCAAGACTTTTTGTCAGCCCATTTAAGCCACGCTTCCTTACACGGGGGAGGGTTCTTGCTAGGGTCTATTCCTTTTTCCTTGCATAAATCCGAGCATACTTCTCTTGCAAGACAGCGATTACACGGTACACAGTTACAGCACTCCAGTATACTTTCTTTGTGCTTTTCGTAATTGGTTTTCTTTTCTGTTGTCTTTGTGCTAACTGACTTTTTTGTTTGTGTCATTTTTCTTCCCCTTTAATCTTGTATATGTATTTACGACGAACTTCAATTCCTTTGGAAGTCTGTTCCATTCGTCCGGTTTAGTTTCCTTTATTTCAAGCCATTCACTAGGGGACTTTACGTCCTGCCAGTTCATGCCGAACTCTGCCTCTGCCAGAAGAGGTATCTTTATCTTGACTGTGTTTTCCATGATGTCTTCAAGTTGTACGACTCTCTGAACCTGTTCTATAGTAGGGAAGCATGTTCCTCCAAGTTCATCATGAACCGTTACATGTATCTTAAGGTCTTGCCATACACCTTCCTTGTATGCTCTTACAATGGAAGCCTTCAAGATGTCAGCACCACTACCTTGTGTAAGACGATTAAGCATTGTATATGCAAGGTTAGGGTTTCTTAGTCTTGCTCTGTTACCTAGTACTGTTCTGATATATCCTCTTTCCTTTGCAATGTCACCTACAAGAGCAAGGGTCGGAGCGACAAAAGGAATGTGCTCATGATACTGCTCTGAAATTTCTTCTGCTCTTTCCATTGTCCAACCGAAGTTTTCAGCCATACTCTTAAGACCCATTCCGAATGAAACTCCGAAAGACATATTCTTTGCAAGTTTTCTGGATAAACCTGTAAGGTCTACGGTGTACTGGTGGAAGTCTGTATGAGGGTCTTTAATGAACAGTTGTCTTGCTTCCTCTGCTCCTTCACCTACTGCATAGTTTACGATGAGCCTGTATTCTATCTGTGAATAGTCTATCTTGAAGTACACGCCTCCTTTTTCACAGGTAAAAAGACTTCTGGTAAGATCAGGAAACGATACTATTGTACCGTCCTTCAATGTAAGTCCACCTTTTGAAGGTATTTGCTGTGCATTACTTTGTGAACTGGAAAGACGTGAAGAAATTGTTCCGCTGTCTTCACTCTTCGTAATATGATACTGTGAGTGAACTCTGTACACTCCGTCAGTATCTTTATTGATAAACTGATTATACTTGTCACCAAGTATTTTTGATATAATGCCGTTAGCCTGTTTCCAGTCTGCTATAAGTCCTACCACTTCATAATTTTCTCTTGTAGATGCAAAGTACTTCTTGTCTATGTTAGGTGAACTTGTAAGCATGAAGCCATTTTCAGTAAGAAGTTGTTCCGTTCTTTCAGCCATTTCACATGGCACATAAGCAACAGGAATTCTCTTTACGTAACGGAAGGAAGAAACAAGTTTCTTAGCCTTAGCAAAAGCCTTGTCCGTTTCTTCGTAATCTGCAAAAGGCTGTCCGTCGTAGCCTTTAAGCGTAATCTTTACTTTGTATGGAATTGAATGACGATCTAAAAATGAAGCGACCTGTTTTGAAGAATTTACATTAAGGCTTACCTTGTATTCCTTTATGAACTCTTCCTTGAACATATCACGATACTTCGTAAGGGTTGCAAGGTTAGCCTGTTTTCTCTCAACGTCAATAGGAAAACCGTTTATTGTTATCTGGAGAATTGGAAGTATACAGTCAAAATCAAGTTTTACTCTCTCTGTAAGTTCCTGTTCCTTAAGGATAGTAAGTTGTTTACGCATTATCTTTACTGGGTTTCTTGCGTCACCTTCTACATACTCACAAAGCAAATCCCAGTCAGCATCCTTTAAGTACTTACGGAAGTCGCCTCTGGCTCCTGCTATGTTATTGAACACCCATTCTTCTATGCGTGTCTTAGTCTTACCGTACTTAAGGTACTTCTTTGAAACTGTATCAAGGTCTATCTTTGCAAACTCATTGATACAGGCTTCTGCTGAAAGCACGTCAAAGAAACGACACTTAACGTCATAAACCGTCATTTTATATTCATACAGAAGCCAGCCTATATCGTACATAAGATTGGCTCCTACGATAAGTACGTCAGGATTTCTAAGAAGAGCCTCCACCGTAGCATTGTCCCGTTTTCTCTGTGAAGGTGTATAAGGGCAATTTGAATTGTGCAGTCCGGCTACAATTTTTACTTTGTCTGTGCTTTCATAGTAGAGAGCACAGTTCAAGATATAACCCTGATAAAACTTCCAAGAATAACCACTTGTATTCAAAAGAGGATCGTAACACTCCAAGTCAAGACCTACGACTTTAGTACTCATGAGTTCTCTCCTGTTACCATATCTACATAAATAATCTTTCCTGTTTTCTCTATGTATTTAAGGACAGGAAGACCTAACTGTATTGCCACATGAAGTTCAAGTTGTGCCCCCTTGCTCTTATACCAGTCTTCCAAGAGAATAATGCCGTTACATTTTGTAAGTTTACGTAAGTCCCTTCTCATGTAGTAAGACCAAGTATGACCGTCTTTCTCGTCCTTTACAGGATTCAAGACTTTGTACCCTTTGTCAGTGAGTACCTTTTCTGCCTTGTCGAATTTCTTTCTGAAATCACCGTCGTCTGAAACTGCACCGCTTATGTACCATAAAGCCTTTTTCATAGTTCTTTACCCTCTTATTCTTTTATATGCAATATCAAAATAGTGCTTATCTATTTCAACACCAATTAATTATATTATATACCTAGTATGTTTTAATGTCAATACTAATAATCAAGATTGTATTCTTCCTTAAGTACCTGAAATATTCCGTCGTAGCCGTTACCGTCCTTAGAATCTATCAGGTAAAGGTTGGTTCTTGTTCTGGTTATTGCTACATACAGTACCCTAAGTTCCTCATCTATATTGTTGTAGATGTTCAGCCTTACCCTTCTTGTGTTGTCCATAAGGAAGGCTATGTTATTGGCTTCACCGCCCTTTACAGAGTGTACGGTACTGATAAGTACGACAGGTTTCCACTTACACATTTCCTTAAGGGTTTCAAACCCATAATGTTCTATGTACGCCTGATAGATCCATTTTCTGCCTTCACTGAAAAGGTTTGTATCCGTGAAAGGTTTTGAAAAATCCGTTATTCCATACTTCTTTGCAAAGGCTTCTTTCTTTTCCTTGCTTTTGTAACCTTCTAAAGAAAAGTTCCTGTAATCCACAAGGCGTTTCATTATCTCACCGCCCATGAAAAACCCGTCCGAAGTCCAGTAAGGAATAAGTCTGTCTTCAAGTGCACTTGCTACCCTGTCAAGGTAACACTGATTCCTTACAAGAATGTACCAGTCAGTTATTACTGCATTTTCAAGTTTAGGTTCCATAAGGGCTGTAAGTCGTTCCAAGTCAGACAGCCTTGTAATGCTACCTTCACCGTTTTCCTCTCTAGGCTCCATTACAAGGTCTGTTTTCTCGCCTATGAAAGCAGTCATTGCTTTTGCCAGTTTGTATACTGACATAGGAATTCTGTATGATTTTGCAAGTTTCTCTACCGGATACTTTTTTGAAAACTCTATAAGAATGTCAGGTCTTGCTCCAGAGTAAGTAAACAGCGACTGCTTGTCGTCCCCTGCTATATAGACACGTTCAGCATTGGCAAACGCTTTCTCGATTACTTTCCACTGCAAAGCCGTTACGTCCTGTGCCTCGTCAATCATTACTACTTTACAGGGAAGAGAATCACCCTCCTGTACATACTTTATAAGGCAGTCAAAAAAGTCTACGAGGCTCTTGCAGGCTTTATAATCCTCATATTTCTGTACAAGAGAGTGATAGTAACCTAAATCAATATCGCTTTCCGCAATCTGTTTACTGCGTAAAGCACCGCTACGCTCCAAGTCGTAGTAGTCAAGATACAAAGTATCTTTAGTCGGGTGTGCATGTGTTTCCGATACTTCACATCGGTTAATGTAATACCCGTATTTTTTATTAAATGCTTTCTGATCAAGGCGTGAAAACATCTGATTGGTTTTCAAATCCAGAGCGTGATACGTAAGAGAGTGCAGGGTCTTGAAGTAAGGTACATCGCTTGCTTCCAGCCTGTACTTGTTACATACACGGGTAAGCCCTTCGTCAGCACCTTTTCTTGTAAAGGTCACAAAACCTATTTCTTCGGGTCTTAACGTCTTAAGTTCTTCTTCCACGTAATCAATAAGGCGTGTCGTATTGTGTGTTACAATACCATCGTCTACCTGATACAGATGCTCTATGTTGTCTACGTAAATACAGTTAATCTCATACTCACCTTCAAGTTCTGTAACATCTTCTATGGCTATTCTAGGTACAGGTTCAATATAAGATTGTCTTTTGAAATCACTTCCTATTACCTGCGGTATATAAAATCTAGGGTTGTCAGCAGACTTATGGATACCTTCTTTCAACATGGTGTGTAAGGAAATAGTTTCTTTTTTGTTAGAGCGTGTACACCTGTACACAGTCCACAAGTGATCCAGAGAAACTATTGTACTTCTTCCGTCAGATAAAGTTACTTTATAGGCTTTCATGTACCCTCTGGGGTAGACAGCCAGTACTTTAGTCGGTTTTCCGTAGCGGTCATAAACATAATCACCTTCTTTAAGTTCACCGAACTTCTTGATACCTTTCGTAGTACGGATATTGCAACCCGTCCAGTTCCCTTTTCCTGAACCTGCATTTGCAAGAAGTACCTTTACTTCCTTACCTTCAAACATTAGTCTTCAATCTCCTTAAGTCTTAATGCTACTTTTCCTTCTTCAATTTTAATTGATTCAATTTCACGAAATA